>ERZ1740065.197-NODE-197-length-29115-cov-6.092705_pt1 | contig 29115 bp, 29 predicted proteins | sample MGYA00581738_ERZ1740065 | MGnify/ENA primary metagenome ERZ1740065 (study PRJEB43018, sample SAMN04849749) | marine metagenome | isolation source: floating plastic debris | place: Pacific Ocean | collected 2008-09-01 | study: EMG produced TPA metagenomics assembly...
CGGCGTCCCCGGGTGTTTCTTCACTCACGACGGATGATCCTTCTTGCGCAACTGGATCGGCGCGAAAGTCTCGGACTGCCGGATCTCAAGATGCCCCTCTTTAACAAGCTCCAGCGAGGCCGCAAAGGTGGCAGCGGTCGCGGATCGGCGGCGCACCGGGTCCATTTCCCAGCCTTCGGGCAGGTAGCTTGAAATATCCGTCCAGTCACCGGCAAAGCCCATCAGACCGCGCATCCGTTCCAGGGCCTGTTCCATGGTAAAGACCGCATCCCGATCCATGACAAACGGGCGGAAGTCATCCCGTGTCCTGATGCGTGCATAGCCCTGCATGAGATCGAGCAAGGTGGCCGTATACTGGATTTTCCGCGTGCGGGTGACTTCATGGGTCTGCCCGCGTGCAAAGAAATCACGCCCCAGTCGGTCCCGCCCCATCAGCCGCGCGGCGGCATCCCGCATCGCCTGCAAACGCTCCAGCTGGAACGCCAGATGCGCGGCGAGTTCCTCGCCGGTCGGCCCCTCTTCCGTGGGGTCGGGGGGCAGCAAAAGGCGGGATTTCAGAAACGCCAGCCATGCCGCCATCACAAGATAATCCGCCGCCAATTCCAGCCTCAGCGCCTTGGCGCGCTCCACAAAGGCCAGATATTGCCGGGCAAGCGCCAGAACGGAGATTTTGCGCAAATCGACCTTCTGGGTACGGCTGAGGGTCAACAGCAGATCGAGAGGGCCTTCGAAGCCATCGACATCGACAATCAGCGCCTCGGCGGCGAGCCGATCCGCAACCGATGTCGTGTCTTCTTCAAAGGGTATGTCAGCCATGCCTCATTACGATTTTCACGCCCCGCTCAACAGCGTCTCAAGCTGCGCGCGCAGGGCGTCAATGTCAATATCGTCCGGGTCCTTCCGCTGTGCCAAAGCCCGCTCCGCACGGGTCTGCGCCGCTTCGGTCATGTCACCCGCGGTCTCGGCCACCCGGCGGCGGACATCCAGCGACGCATTGCAGTAAAGCACCACATCGCAGCCCGCCGACAGCGCGCCGCAGGTGATCTCTTCGACGGATCCTTGCAGCGCTTTCATGCTGGAGTCGTCCGTCATGAGCAGATTGTCGAAGCCGATTTCCTCGCGGATTACCTCGATCATCCGGGGCGAGAGCGTGGCGGGCAGGCTATCGAACGCCTCGTAGACGAGATGCGCCGTCATGCCCATCGGCAAGTCAGCAAGTGCCGCGAAAGGCGCAAAATCCTCCTGCAGAAGCGTCTCGGCATCTGCTGTCACGCGCGGCAGGTCGAAATGGCTGTCGATGGTGGCGCGGCCATGACCCGGCATGTGTTTGAGCACTGGCAGGACACCACCCGCGAGGAGCCCGGATGCGGTTGCGCGTCCAAGACGCGCAACCGCATCCGGGCTGTCACCGTAACATCTGTTGCGCAGGAATTCATGTGTCTCAGAGCTCGCCAGATCGACCATCGGGGCACAATTGCTGTCGATGCCCAGATCCCGCAACTCGGCCGCGATCAGACGATAGCGCAGGTACATGGCCTGCTCCGCCTGCGGACCGGCCGCCTTGACAAAATCCAGTGGCGGCGTCCACTCGGTCCATATCGGTCCGCGCAGCCGCTGCACGCGGCCTCCTTCCTGATCGATGGTGATGAGCGCGTCGCGCCCGACCGCCTCCCGCATCTCTGCGCAGAGCCTGCGCACCTGATCCGGCGTGTCGATATTGCGGGCAAAGAGGATGAAGCCAAAGGGATCGGCATCCCGAAAAAACGCACGCTCATCAGGCGTCAGGCTCAGCCCTTCGGCGTCCAGGATGGTGGCGCCAAACCGTTTCACTTCGAGGCGACGGGAATGCAATCCACGCCTTCGGCCTTGAACGCGGAGCAGAACCGCCGCGCATCCGCCAGATCGACAAATCCCATGGCACGCAGACGATAGAATGTCCGCCCCCCGGACTGCGCCATCTGAACCACACGGGATTTGTCCTGCAGATATTCACCAAAGCGGCTTTCCAGGCGCGCCCATTCACTGCGCGCGACATCCGCACTGTCAAACGCCCCGAGCTGAGCAAGCCGGGTGCCTGCCGGAATGGCGGCTGCATCGATCTCCGCGCTTGGTGTCTCCGACACGAATGCGACCGACTGGAGCCCCGCAGGCGCCGCTGGCCTCAGTCGGGGCCGTTTCACCAATTGCGCTGCAGGTGTCACGGCGGCGGTTTCCTGACCGTCTGCCGCACCCTCCTCTGCACTATCCGCCACCGAGGCCTCTTCCTCCGAGGCTGCGGAGCGGTCGAGCGGTTCGACATCGGCGGTCAGCTCCGCCACCACCGCATCGATCGCTCCGTCGCGCAGGTTTTCCGCCACCATGCTGTCGACCCGGGCAGGCACGCGTTTGGCACTGCCCACCACTTCTGCGGCAGGCGCCAGCGGTTCGGGTTGCTCCACCGGGGCCACGGCGGCGGCAGAGATCGGCTGATCCTCCGCAGCCAGATCAGTATCCCGCGGCGCGAGTACAACCTGATCGACGGGACCTGCTGCCGAGCCTTCCGCGGCCACCGCATTGACCGCCAATCCCTGATGGCGCGCCAACTGGCCGCCGGGATCGTCGGGACGCACGCGCATCTCTCCCTCAGCCGCGCGCACGACCGGAATACCGGACACATCCCGCACCATCAGTTTGTAGCCCCAGACCCCGATGCCCGCGAGCAGCGCCAGAGAGACGGCAGCGCCCGCCACATTCGTCATCATTGTCAGGGAGTTGGGCGCAAGATCTTCGTCACGCGGGGTCTCGCGTTCACGCCCGTAGGCGCCCATACCGTGGGAGAATTCAATGTCCGCCATCATCGCCTCGCTGCCGATGGGATACGATGCCCCGTCGGTCTGTCTGTGATTGCCTGCTCGGGCGGAGGTTGCGATTTGCTACCGCATTTCCTGCGCCGGTGTGACACCAAGAATACCAAGACCGGCTGCAATTACAACGCTCGTGGCCCGGGCAAGGGCGATTTTCGCCGCTGTGACTTTTGGGTCATCCTGCACGAACCGCAAGGCGGGTACATCGTTGCCCTTGTTCCAGAGCGCATGGAAAGTGCCCGCAAGTTCATAGAGGTAAAAGGCCACCCGGTGCGGCTCATTGCTGCGCGCGGCTGTTTCCACCAGCCGCGGCCATTCGGCCAGCTTGGCCGCCAGGCCCAGTTCCGCCGCGTGATCAAGCAGGCTGAGGTCCGCCGTCTGCAGCGTGGCGTCATCGACAGCAACACCGGCTTCCGTCGCCTTGCGCAGGACAGAAGCCACCCGCGCATGGGCATACTGCACGTAAAACACAGGATTTTCCCGGCTCTGCTCCATCACCTTGTCGAAGTCGAAGTCCAGCATCGCGTCGTTTTTACGTGTAAGCATCACGAAGCGCGTGACATCCGGGCCCACCTGATCGACCACATCGCGCAGGGTGACAACCGTGCCTGCCCGTTTCGACATCTTGAAAGGCTCGCCGTTCTTGAAGAGCTTCACCAGCTGCGTGAGCTTGATGTCGAGCGGGACCGCCCCGTCCGAGAGCGCCGAGACCGCCGCCTTCATCCGCTTCACATAGCCCCCGTGATCAGCACCGAAGACGTCGATCAGCGCGTCAAACCCACGTTCCACCTTGTCGTAGTGATAGGCGATATCCGGCGCGAAATACGTCCAGGAGCCGTCGGATTTCTTCACCGGACGGTCCACGTCGTCGCCGTGCTCGGTGGATTTGAAGAGCGTCTGCTCGCGCGGCTCCCAATCCTCGGGTTTCTTGCCCTTTGGCGGCTCCAGCACGCCTTCGTAGATGAGCCCCTTGCTGCGCAGATCGTCAATTGCCGCTTCGATCCGACCGGTGCCGTAAAGGGACTTTTCAGAGTAGAAAACATCCATCTCCACGCCAAGCGCCTTGAGGTCGGCGCGGATCATGCTCATCATCGCATCCATCGCGAAATCGCGCAGCTCGGAGAGCCAGACCTCTTCGCCTTTGTCGACATAGGCGTCGCCCACCTTGTCTTTCAGTGCCTCACCCACCGCGATCAGGTAGTCGCCCGGATAGGTGCCGTCGGGAAAGGCCACCTCCTGCCCATGCGCTTCCAGATACCGAAGATACACGGACCGGGCGAGCACATCGACCTGCGCGCCGCCGTCATTGATGTAGTATTCCCGCGTGACGTCGAAACCCGCGAAATCCAGCAGTGATGCAAGCGCGTCGCCAAAGACCGCGCCCCGCGTATGGCCGACGTGCAGTGGCCCGGTCGGATTTGCAGAGACATATTCCACATTCACGCGTTTGCCCTGCCCCAGCGTTGCACGGCCAAAACCGGTACCCGCCGCCAGCACCGACGCGACGACGGCTTGCCAGACCGCGGGGGCCAGACGCAGATTCAGAAACCCCGGTCCTGCCACCTCTGCGGATGTGATGCGATCATCCTCGATCAGGCGGGCCGCCAGTGCCTCTGCAATATCCCGCGGTTTTTGCCCTGCAGGTTTTGCCAGAACCATCGCGGCATTGGTGGCCATGTCCCCGTGGGCCGGATCGCGCGGCGGTTCAACCGTCACGTTCTGCATGGCCAGCCCGTCGGGCAATTGTCCGGCGGTCACCATGCCCAGCAAACACTCCAGAACAAGTGTGCGGATGTCGGCGAAAAGGTTCATGTCAGCGTCCTTTGGCAGAGATTTGCGCGGTGTATCATGCCCAAGGCGCGGGTCAACCGGACATGCGACACCCCGCTGTCCGGGCCGCGCTACGCCGCGATCAACCGCTGATGCTCCTGCAACGCAAATCTGTCCGTCATGCCCGCAATGTAGTCGGACACGATGCGTGCAAGCGCGGTTTCGCCGGAAGCTTCCTGCACATCCTTGCGCCACTGTTTGGGCAATTGATCCGGGTGCGCCATGAAATAGGGAAACAACTCTTCCACCACTTGCGTCACCTGCGCCCGCATTTTGACCACGCTCGGCGCCCGGTACATGCGGTCAAAGAGGAAGGAGCGGATCACCTTGAGGTCCGCAAAAACATCATCCGAAAAGCGGATGATCGTACGGCCCGCGCCACGGATGTCTTCCACCGACCGAGGCTGCAATTCGCGCAGCCTTTCCTGCGCGAAGTCGATCACGTCCTCGACCAGCACACCAAAGAACCGACGCAGCGCCTCGTGCCGCCGGCGGTAGTAGTTCAAGCCCGGATAAAGCCCGTCAACCTCCTCGAAACAGGCATTCAGGATCGGCAGGGCGGCCAATTCGTCCGTGGAGAACAACTCGGCGCGCAACCCGTCATGCAGGTCATGATGATTGTAGGCCACGTCATCGGCAATTGCGGCCACCTGCGCCTCGGCGCTGGCATAGGTGTAAAGTTCCAGATCGTGCTGATCGTTATAGGTTTTCAGCGCCCAGGGGACCGGTCCGGTAACCGGTCCATTGTGTTTTGCGATCCCTTCGAGCGTTTCCCACGTCAGGTTCAACCCATCGAAATCGGCATAATGCCGCTCCAGATGCGTGACGATCCGAATGGCCTGCGCATTGTGATCAAATCCGCCGTAGGGCGCCATAAGCAAGGACAGCGCGTCTTCCCCGGTGTGTCCGAACGGCGTGTGACCCAGATCATGGGCCAGCGCAACGGCTTCGGTCAGCTCCCCGTTCAGCCCAAGCGCCCCCGCGATGGTCCGCGCCACCTGCGCCACCTCGATCGAATGGGTCAGACGCGTGCGATAGTAATCCCCTTCATGCTCGATGAAGACCTGCGTCTTGTGCTTGAGCCTGCGAAAGGCGCTGGCGTGAATGATCCTGTCCCGATCGCGCTGGAAACATGACCGAAATGTGCTTTCCTCCTCCCGCACACGCCGTCCCTTGGCGCGGGTGGGATCAGAGGCATATACTGCCATCATGGCGGGCTGGTCCTTGTCGCCTGTCCTGAGAGTTTCTATATTGCACGCGAAGACTTAATGAAACCGCTTGACGGAGCACGCAGATGCAACTCCCGCCCAAGGTCACGCCCCGCGCTTTTGACAGATTGGCCGAGATCGGTGCCGCCACCGACGGGAAAGCACTGCGCGTGGCGGTCGAAGGTGGCGGATGCTCTGGCTTTCAATATGAAATCGCGCTGGATGAGCCGCGGGACGATGATCTTGTCCTTGAAGGGTCAGGTGAAAAGGTGGTCGTGGATTCGGTTTCTTTGCCGTTTCTGGGTGGCGCGACAATCGATTTCTCGGAAGAGTTGATCGGAGCGCGGTTCATCATCGACAATCCGAACGCTTCCAGCTCCTGCGGCTGTGGAACATCCTTTTCGATGTGACATTAAGATTGACGCAGAACATGTTGTTTATAAGTAGTTCTTAAACATCTGCCCGCGCAAATCCCTCGAAAAACGCATCGAAGCGATCCGATGATTTTTCGGCGCCGTGCAGAATTGCCCCCCCATCGACTCCAACTGCATCGCTCATGCCCTGACGCATCCGGCTCCAATCGCTGCTGCGCGCAGGACCCAAGTGAAACATGTATTCCGACATCGCGCGCAGGGGGCCTTTGCGGACCGCGTGGCGATGCACATGCAGACCGGTTTCCGCCGCGACGCCGGGAAAGCTTGGGCGGTCGGCAAATTGCGCCCACCAGCAGGTCACAAGATACTCGTGATAGGCATCCGAACTCTCGGAACTGCCGGGTTTGAGAATGAATCTGCCCATCTCCTGCGCGATCCAGTCTTCCCAGATGATGCTGGGCCGCTTGCCGGAAAACCGCATCGCGACGCAGATTTCAGACAGCAGGTCGATATCCTGGTCGAGGTAGGCCAAAAGTCCTGCAAATTCGAGACTGGCAATGCCCGCGTCATCCAGCTTCGGGTCAACCAGACCGTACTCAGACAGGTAGAAGACGATATGGGTCAGCTCATATGCCGCCTTCTTGTTGGGAAGGACAAAGGTTTCGGACCGGTTGATAAAGCTGTGCAGGCGGTCCTTGAGCGCATGGTCGTCCCGCCCCGCCCCGCGTCTGTTCAGCAGGCGTTGCGCCTCTGCACGCTGCAAATCCGACAGCTCCGCTTCAGCGAGCCCCGCTTTTGCCACCCAATTGCAGAGGGCCGTACCCTTGCCCTGCCCCAACCCGAGATCTTCGAGATCGAGACATATCGACAAAAGGAACCGATAGTACTGTGGAAAGAATCTCAGGCGCTCTTCGAGGCCCTCATATACCTTGACGTAGGGTGCCAGTGCCGCTTCCGGCAGCATCGCTCCGCTGCTGGCCAGCACGTTGAGAATTTCCGCATTCTCCTTGAGCCAGAACACATCGTCCGGGCTGCGCCTGTTGCAGGCAAAATTCGCAAGCAGAAGCGCTTGCCGTTCGGCCAGATCCAATCTGCGCGGCAGACCTAAAGAGACGACGTTAGACATGGGGATTCTTCCTTTGTCCTGAAGATCTGCCGCACAAGGCTTGTGATCCGGGCCGGGGTGCAACCGCCGGCGGCCCGGATCAGATGGCCGAGGTTACATGGAGGTCGTGAACAGCCCGGTTGCTTCGCCAGAGAGCACATCGCCGCCAGAGACCATGCTGGTCGTGTACTGGCCGGTTTCCGAACCGGTCATCGTGTCCGCCTCGGGCGCCATGGAGGTGGTGAACAGCCCGGTTGCCTCACCGCTCATCATGTCGCCACTTGCAGGCCCCATGCTGGTGGTGAAAAGCGCCGTACCCGCGCCGCTGTGCAAGTCTGTCTCGCTGCCAAAGGTGAGATCGAATTCCGGTGTCGCCAACAGTGTGTTCGTCTTCATTGCATATCCCTTTCAGATGAAGTGTTTCGCCCTTTCACGCTTGCTCGTTAAAGGAGAGTTTCCAAGAATTTTTCACGTTAAGAATGTGTTAACACTTGGTTATCCACACGAATTTCGGGATGTATGGGTCGGCAGGACTTGCAAACTCCACTTGGTAATCTTGGTTAATTTTTTTTTATCCACAGTGGATAATTCTGGGGATATTAACCTTTGGAGCCCGAAAATGGTTAATTCTTAACAAGAATCACCTCTGCCGCCCGTCTCCAAAGCCACGCCAAAGGCGGTGCATCGGTCTTGCTCTGACCGCCCGCTTGCGCGATAGCTGAACTGTCACGGAGGGATTGCAGAAATGAAAATCGCCACATTCAATATCAACGGCATCAAGGCACGGATAAACGCTCTGCCCGAGTGGCTTGATGAGGCTCAGCCGGATGTGGTGCTGTTGCAGGAGATCAAATCCGTTGACGAGGCATTCCCCGCGGAGCTCTTCGAAGAACGCGGCTATAACGTCGCCACCCACGGGCAAAAGAGCTTCAACGGCGTCGCGATTCTGTCGAAACTTCCGCTGGAAGACGTGACACGCGGCCTGCCGGGGGATGACGACGACGAACAGGCGCGGTGGATCGAAGCAACAGTTGCCGGGGACTCACACGCGCTGCGCATCTGCGGGCTGTATCTGCCCAATGGCAACCCGGCGCCCGGCCCCAAATATGATTACAAGCTGTCGTGGATGACACGTCTCAAGAAACGCGCCGAGGCACTATTGGCGGAAGAAACCCCCTTTTTGATGGCTGGCGACTACAACATCATTCCGCAAGCCGAAGATGCAGCAACGCCGGAGGCATGGCGGGAAGACGCGCTGTTTCGCCTCGAAAGCCGGACCGCCTTCCGCGAGTTGATCAACCTGGGCCTTACGGATGCGTTTCGGGCGCGGACTCAAAGCCCCGGGCACTACAGTTTCTGGGACTATCAGGCCGGTGCGTGGAATCGCAATCACGGCATCCGCATCGACCATCTCCTGCTCTGCCCGCAGGCCGCCGATATGCTGACGGACTGCGTGATCGACAAAGAGGTGCGCGGGCGCGACAAACCGTCCGACCATGTCCCCGTCTGGGTTGATCTGGCGGCCTAAGCCAGCCGGTTTCACTGTCCGAACGCACCGGGCCGGACGACAGCGCCCCACCCATTCCTTACCTGCACGCCAGACAAAGCGGGCTCCAGCCTTTTTGGCGTGACGTGCCCCTGTGAGGAGAGATCTTTCCGTGCGATTTTTTCTGATTGTTTACGTGATACCCCTGGCTCTCGTCCTGATCGGTCTGACAACGGTTGCCCGGACAGAGGTCATCGGCGCGCAGCGGTTCGTGCTCAGCAGTCCGGATCTCATCGACGATCTGACACCGCGCATGCAGGCCATCCTGACACGTGCCAATGGCAGCCGCGCGCGGGATCTGATGATACGCATATGGTATCCGGCGACCGGGCCCGTTCAAAAGGCCAACCGGCGTCACTATGGGTTTCACAGCGACGATATAGATTTCGCTGTCAATCCCGACGAAGAACACGGCATTCTGGCCAAGCTGCGGAAGCGTCCCCGCCGCAGTGACACGTATCAGAATGCTGCGCCGGATGTCTCGCGCGCCTTGCCGGTCATTCTCTACTCACATGGCAATGGCAATGCTGCCGAGGCGAACGAACCCTATTTCGAAGACCTTGTGCGCCGAGGCTATGTGGTTGTTTCCATCGGTCACAGTTTTGCGGCAGGCCTGGTGACCTTGCAGGACGGCCGGGTGGCAAAAATGGACGCCGATTTGCAAGAGTATTTCGATTTCGAGTTGCCGGAAAACCAGCGCGATCCTGAAAGGTTATTCGACGAAATCGCTGCGGATGAGCTGGCAGCGCTGCCGCTCGGGCAAAGACCGCGTGACGCGCTGCTGGATCGCTACCACTACATGGTGGCCGAGGCGCGCCCTGGCAGCCGCGCTTATCTGGCGCTTTGGGTCGCGGACATCGAGTTCGTCTTGACAGCGCTCGAAGAATTCAATGCCGCATCAAGCGGTCACGCGCTTGCTGGCCTGTTCGACTTGAGCCGCATCGGGGCTGTTGGCCACTCCTTCGGTGGTGCGGCGTCGCGCCATTTCTGTGACAGAGAACCGCGGTGCAAGGTGTCGATCAACATGGATGGCACAGATCCTGCATTACGCGGCGAATCCATCGTCAACCCGCACATGCGGTACTACTTCGACGTAGACGCGCAGATTGCGCAGGAAGTCCGGAACGGCGCCAGCAGGGACCGCGAGTTTCTGAACTGGGTCCACAGGTTGTTCAGCCAGCGACAACGCCACGAAACGCACGCGATGATTGCAGCCGCACAAGACGATCTTGTCGTCTTGAGTCCGCGCAAGATCTCTCATCTGGATTTCACTCTCGGCTGGCGCGACCTGCACCGATACGGCCCGGGAAAGCGGTTTTGGGGGCGGGTGATCGGGCGCACCTCCTTCCCGTTTCTGGATCTGCATCTCATGACCCGTGCAGCGCGAAAAAAACACGAGGATTTCTGCCGCACCCTCGGAAAGGCACGCGGGTTTCGTGTCATCTACAGGAACAACTGCGGTTGATGCGTATGTGGGATCGCTGCCTTGCTCGCCTGCGAAGACACGCGTTCCAAAACGGTTGTTTCGGCGCACATCAGGCTTCGAGTTCGGCGTCCCAGTAGAGGAAATCCATCCAGCTTTCATGCAGGTGGTTGGGCGGAAACTTCCGGCCCATGTTGCGCAACTCTTCCGCGCCCGGCTGGCGCGGCGGTTTGCGCAGGTTGAGCCCCGTGCGGTGCAGAGGTTTGGAGCCCTTTTTCAGGTTGCAGGGCGAACAGGCCGCCACCACGTTTTGCCAGCTGGTCACCCCGCCACTGGCGCGCGGCACCACGTGGTCGAAGGTCAACTCGCCGCGCGCACCGCAGTACTGGCAGCGGAATTCGTCCCTCAAAAACAAATTAAAGCGCGTGAAGGCCACGCGCTTTTGAGGTTTCACATAGTCTTTCAGGACAACGACCGACGGGATCCTGATCTCGGTACTGGGGCTTCGGACGATATCGTCATATTCAGCGACGATATCCACCCTGTCGAGCCAGGCCGCCTTGACCGCCTCCTGCCAGGGCCAGAGCGACAGCGGATAGTAACTCAGGGGACGGTAATCGGCGTTCAGCACCAGCGCGGGCCTGTGTCGCAAACTCGCCGGGTTACGCGTGAAATCCGTTCTGAAATCGCCATCCATAGTACTGCGCACCCTTTGCCGTTCCGCGTCCGGTCCAGCGGGCCAACCCCGCCGATGACTTGACTATATCTCGTGGTTTGCGTCTGACAAGCCCCAGTATGACCACAATATGTCGCAGAACAGTTAAGACGATTCCGTGACGTCCCGATGACAGTTATCCACAGGCTGTGCGGCCCGGTCTCCCGGGCCGCGACGCGGTGTCAGTTCTGCGGGATCACATCGGTGGTGCGCAGGTGGTCCATGATCAGCTCAAAGATATGATCGTGTTGGGCCATGCGCTCGTCATGGGCTTTGACGCAGACGATCTCGTCGCCCGGCGCCTCGCGTTTGAGCACGTCATAGCCCTGATCGGTGCAGATGCCCATGTAGTCGAAATGGCCGGCATCCGCGACTTCGATATGCGTGACCAGATCGGCGGGGAGCGCGGCGGCAAGCGCACGGGATTCGACGTCTTGATCCAGCATGTCGCCGCGGCCTGCACCGAGCACCAGCACGGGCATGTCGATCTCGGCGAGGCTCTCGGGCGCGAAGGTCTGCGCGCCGCCGAGGTCCATGGGGATCACGGTGCGGATGCGCGGATCGGAGCGGTCACTCTGCAGCGCGTCATGATCGGCGGGGTCAGCGCCCACCTTCCACATGTCGATGACCTCGCAGTCGGTGCGCGTAGGCGCTTTGGCGCAGCCCGCGGCGTAATGCGCCACGTCATGGCGCGCGCCCGCCGCCGCCATCACGGTATAGCCGCCCAGCGAGTGGCCCGCGGCGGCAACGCGCGTGGGGTCGATGTGATCGGCAAACCGCGGGTCCGTCAGCGCTTCATCGAGCGCGACGCTGAGGTCGGTGGCGCGCAGCCAGAGTTGACGCGCGTGGTCGGGGTCGCGGTCAAAGCTGGTGGTGCCGGGGTGGTTGGGCTGGATTACGATGACCCCTTCCGCGGCAAGCCGTTTGGCGAGCCACGCCTGGTTCGTTGTGTTGCCGTACATCCCGTGGCTGATCAGCACGCCGGGGAAGAGCCCCGGCGCAATCCTGGCGTCGAGATGGCCCGAGACATCGCGCCAGACGGCGCTGCCACGCAGCAGGTCTTCGGCCCCCTTCGCGTGGGAGGGGTACCAGACGCGGCCTTGCATCTTGCGGTCCATATCGGGGTATGCGGCTTTGAATTCGGCCACGGCGGGCGCAAAGTCCGCGGCCTCTCCGGGCAGAGCAAATCCGATGGCGACCATGGCGGATAAGCAGATTTGGCGAAAATTGGTGTTCATGTCTGACCTCGTGGGTTCTGGGTTGCGATGATCCTGACTTGAGCAAAGAGCCGTTTTGGGGCAATGGCTTGGCTGTCCTGAAACGGCTTTCAGGACAGCACAGACGCAATCGAGGACAGTTCAAGGATGATTTCCGTCCCCCTGCCCCTGTTTCTGACCGGCCTCGCGGCGCTCTTCGGCGCGATGGTGCTGACGCGCGCGTGGCTGCCGGGACCTGCCAAAACCCTCTTTGCCCTGCTTGCGGCGCTGATCATGGTGGAGACGCTGCTGGTGGCGCTGCGGTTTGCCTACCAGGTCGACAGCGTGATGGTGATCCAGCGGCTGCTGCCCTTCTGGATCGGCCCGCTGCTCTACCTGGGCTACGTGGCGCTGTCGGAACGGGTGGCGCGGCTGCAGCCGGTAATCCTGATCCACCTCGGTATCGCGGCAGCGCTGACCGCGGTCGTGGCGGCCCTGCCCCCGGTGCGTGTGGCGCTGGATCTGATGATCGGGGCCAGCTACGCGGTCTATGCGCTGCTCCTGCTGCGGCTCTGGCGCGGCGGACCGGACCGGCTGTCGCAGCTGGCCGTGGCGCATCTGGGTTTCATGCGCCGGATGATGCTGGTGGGTGCCGGTCTGCTGGGGCTCACCCTGCTCATGGATACGGCCATCGCCGTTGATTTCGCACGCAACGAAGGGGCCAATGTGGGATGGCTTTTGTCACTGGCCAGCCTGCTGCTGATCGTGATGCTGACAATTGCAGCCGCCTTCAGTCTGCGTGCTGCTCCCGTACGCGCCACGCCAACCGGACAGAGCGATGCCGATGCGGCACTGGCCGAACGGGCGGAACAATTCCTGCGGGACAGCCGTCTCTTTGTCGATCCGCAGTTGTCGCTGACCCGGCTGGCCCGGCGGCTGGGGGTCACCGACCGGGCCTTGTCAGAGGCGATCAACCGCACGGGGGGCAAGAACGTCTCGCAATTCATCAACGATTTTCGTGTGGCCTAAGCCGCGCGGCTGCTGCGCGAGACCACGGATGCGGTGGGGGCTGTCGGGGAAGCGGCAGGGTTTCTGACCCGGTCGAACTTCTATACGGAGTTCAACCGGGTGATGGGTGAAAGCCCCGGCGCCTATCGCAGGACGGCAAAAGACTAGCGCAGATGGACGCTCACCGCGCTCGGGTATCCCCAGACATCGCCGGGACGATCGTCGCGCCCGAGCGGAATGGTGACCGTGACGATGGGCGCCCCGGGCAACGCACCCAGACCTCTTCGGCGTTGACGTACCTCTGATGAGATATTGACCACGGCGAGGTCTGTCTGCCCGCGGAGAGCGCCCGACCGACAGGTCACGGTGGCCGGCGGAGAGGCTTTGTCATAATCGGGCAGCTCCAGCACGGTGAAACCTGGAAAGCGAAGGTCAAACGCGTCGTTTGAAATCTGGCAATCTGCATCATGCACGCTCTTGCCATCCGCCCAGACCAGCACCTGGGTCGTGCGGCTGCCTTTCAGGCGGGGCCGGGTTTCATGTGGCCGACCTGCATAGACATCCAGTCCCTTGGCGCCTGCAAGCTTGGGCTGAACCGGCACCGGCGGACCGTTGCCACCCCAGCGGGCCGTGCAGGCGCTCAGAGCCACGGCCAAACATGTGATCAGGCCAATGAAGCGGGCATGGGAGGGGATGGATGTCATTTGAGGGTCTCCTTCGGTTGTGCGCTGAACGTCCGCAACGGTCGGCGGCCAAGATGATGCAGATGCCGGACATGCGAGGCGACCAGACCTGCAAAACTGGTGACGTTGTGAGGCAGCCCGTGGTGCGCGGCGGCCTCCGAGACAATCGCGCTGAGGGCGGGATTGTGGCAGTGGGCTGCCTGGGGAAAGAGGTGATGCGCGGTGTGAGCGTTGGATCCGCCCGAGAGCATTCCTGCCGTCCTGCTCTCCGGCGACCAATCGAGGCAGGTGCGCAGCTGATGCTCGGCCCAGTCGTGGTGAATCCGGTCGCCGGACGGAGAGATGAACTCCGCCTCCTCGCTGAGATGCGAGCCCGCAACGATCACGACAAAGAGGATGGAGGCGACACCGGTGAATATCAGGTATCCGAGCCCCAAGGCCCACAGCGGTGGCTGCAACACCAGCCACGGCAGACCAAGTGCCACGCCTCCATGAACGAGCTTGACCAAGAGGAATTCCGCAGTCGCAGCTCTGGTCCTGAAGTGTTCAGGGGCCATCCGCCGGGCCATGGCGCGATTGCTCCAGTCTTCAACCCACGCCAGATGCGGCATCACCAGCACATAGAGAAACGGCGCGTAGAAGGCCTGCAACCTGTGCCAGGACCGCCAGGGCCCATAGGGTGCAAGACGAAGCAAAATGGACCCCTCACCGTCGATGTCGGTCCCTTCAACATTCGGGAAGACATGGTGCAGACGGATGTGCCGCCAGCGCCACAGAGCGCCCGAAACGCCGAAAAGTCCAAAGCCCACGGTGAGCACAACTCGGTTCACCCATGCGTTGCTCGACAGCGAACCATGTGCGGCGTCATGGCAGAGCGTGGCCAGAATGAAAAAAGCCATCAGCCCGGAGGTGGCACACCACAGAAACCCAATGGGTCCGGCGGAGGAGAAGAGCAGACCCAGCGATACAAGAAGACCGCTCCCCCAGGCCGCGGCAGCTCCCCACTGTCCGGCTGACGCATAGCGCCCGCCGGGTTGGTCGCGAAGGTGCTTGAGACCTTTTAGACGAATGTCCCGGGCGAATGCGCCGGGGTGCGAAAAACTTGGCATCTGTGTGACTCCATTTATGAACATTGTTCATGAACAACGCTCATAATTGACATCGATGCGTTTGTGAACGATGTTCGTCAGATGACAGAAGGTAACGTGGCGTCACGACGTGACCGCAATCTCAGGGCCATCCGGCAAAAGGGCGGCGACATCGCAGAAGAAATGCTTGTATCGCAGGGCTTCGAGGCCCTGACCGCGCGCGGACTGGCCAAGGCCATCGGGTGTTCGGTAGGCGCGCTGTACAACGCCTTTGGTCACATCGACGGTGTTGTGCGTGAGGTGAACCTGCGGTCTGCACGGATGCTCGAGACCGCCTTGCGTACCGCGTTGGCCGAAGAGGCACAGTCTCTGGAGGCTCGCCTGATCGCCTCGGCGCGGACCTATTTTGACTTTGCTCTCACCGAGCAGGAACGATGGCGCGCGCTTTTCGACTATCCGGTCAGAACGATCCCCGATGGCCGAATGTTTGCCCTGCAGGATGAGCTTGTCGCCATGCTGCGTGACGCAGCGGGGGTCACCGATGCAGAGAGCCCGCAGGCCGTTCGCCTCACGCTGCTTTGGGCCTCCGTGCACGGGCTGACAAGCCTGTCCGCCCGGGGCAACATCAGCGGCCTCGACGCAACGGAAGCGCGAAAGTACCTCTCGGTCCTGGTTCGATCCGCTCTTGATGCCGATCTTTCGGCACCCGAGAACTAGCCCATCAGAGCCGTCTTCAAAGGCTCAGCTTGTCGCGCATGAAGGCCAGCGCCACGGACAGCCCGTCCGGCGCAATACCGTGGCCTGTGCCTTTCATGATATGTGCGTAGACATCCTGCCAGCCGGCCTCCTGCAGGGCTTCGGCAGCCTGCGGCAGGGATTGCGGCGGAACGACGTCATCAGCATCGCCATGCACCAGCAGGACGGGCGGCCGCACCACCACTTCATCCGCCAGCGTCTCCGGGCTGAGCAAGCGGCCCGAAAACCCCACAACGCCCGCAACCGCGTCTTCGCGGCGCGGTGCGACATGCAGAGACATCATCGTGCCCTGCGAAAAGCCGAAAAGCACGACCTGTTCGGGCAACACGTCCTCATCCACCATCAGGGCATCGAGAAAAGCATTCAGATCGTCAACCGACTGCATCATGCCGCGGGCGCTTTCCTCCTCAGAGGATCCGTCGATCCATGGGATCGGAAACCACTGGAACCCCATGGGAGCCCCGGCACAGGCCTCCGGAGCATCGGGCGCCACGAAGAGCGTATCGGGCAAATGCTCCCCCAGAGGATCCGCAAGGCCCAGCAGATCGGCACCATTGGCACCATATCCGTGCAGAAACACACAGACCGAGCGCGTGTCGCCAGAGACCGGCGCGCGGCGGCCTGCATTCAATACCCTTGTCATGTGATGCCGTCCCTCTGTTTTGCCACCCGGTAGTACGCAAAGAGCAGCCGCGCTGCAACCGAGCGCCAGGGCGACCACGCCTCCGCCATCTGCCGCAGCACCTTTTCCGTCGGACGCTCCGGCAGGCCGTAAAGAATGCGCGCGGCTTCCTGAAGGGCGAGATCACCGGGCGCAAAGACATCCGCACGTCCAAGGGAAAACATCGCGTAAATCTCCGCCGTCCAGACGCCTATGCCTGTTACACCGGTCAGTCGGCGGATCACTTCCTGATCCGGCGCGGATCGCAGGGCCGGGAAGTCGATTTCCGCGTCGGCCAGTGCGCGCGCATAACGGGCTTTTTGACGGCTCAGGCCCAAGGCGCGCAGCGCCTCTTCGCTATGTGCCTGTACGGTTGCGGCATCAGTCACCCCCGCGTCCTGCAGCCGGGACCACAGGGCGCGGGCGGAGGCTGTCGAAACCTGCTGGCTCACGATGGCGCTCAGCAATTCGGCAAAGCCGTCGGGCCTGCGCCGCAACGGTAAAGGACCGGTCTCAGCCAAGGCACTTTCAAGACGACCGTCCCGGGCAGCAAGCCAGGCTGCACCCTCCGCGACATCGGTATCGGTCTCAATAATCCGTCCTACGCTCATCCATTTGCCTCCCAGGCCAGTGCCTCTGTCACGTTATCGACCACAGACATACCCGGTGGCGGGTTCGGTCTGTCCACCATCGCGACCCGAATCCCGAGGCGGCGGGCGGCCAGAAGTTTCGAGATACTGGCAGCCCCCCCGACGTTCCGGCAGATCAACCGCGAAATCCGCAGCTCCCGGAAAAGGATCTCCTCGGAGCGCTGCGAAAACGGGGGCTGACCCACGACATATTGAACAAAGCGGAAAGGCGGCGCGCTGCCGGGTTCCTGGGTCTGGCGCAGGAACAGGCGGTGCCCGGAGAACTCGGCGAAATCCGGCAAGGACGCGCGTCCTGTGTTGCTGAAGACGCGGGCGCCCGGCGGCACGCCTTGGGACGCCTGGCGCACTGTCCGGTAGATCGTCCAGACATCCTGCGCCGTCGCCCGCCATGGGCGCCGCAAGATCCGCAGGTATCGCAGGTTTCGTTTCGCGCAGACCATCGCAACACGGTTTGCGATGTCGGCATCAAAGGCGTGGCTGGCGTCGAGAACACAGGTGACCTCTTCAGCGCGGATCCAGTCCTCCAGCGTCCTGCCATCCAGGAAGGCCCCGACCCGCGTAGGCACCGGGAACGGCTCGAATCCCCGCTCAGGCTCGGGCAGGCTGGCAATAACGTTACGCCCCCGTGCCCGCAATCCGGCCACGAGACCATGCGCCTCGCGCGCACCTGCCATGACGAGAACTGCACCCCTGTTTGTCATGTCGCGACTTTAGGCCACAACACCGGCGAGGCAAGAGGACTTGCCCCGCCCCCGGAAGCGAACTACGCAAGGCGTCATGCAATATGCGGATGACAGTCGCGCCAAGCGCAACGTGGCAGTGCTGGTGATGGCCCAGGCCTTTCTGGGCAGCCAGATCACGATGATGTTCGTCATCGGCGGTCTGGCCGGGCAGCAGATGGCGGTGAACGCCTGCCTGGCCACGCTGCCGATCTCGATGATCGTCTTCGGATCGATGACAACGGCACCGTGGCTTTCCGGGCTGATGCAGCGGTTCGGGCGGCGCGCGGGCTTCGTTGTCGGTGCTGCCGGCGGGCTGGTGGGGGCCGCCATTTGCGCCTACGCGCTCACTTTGTCGAATTTCTGGATTTTTCTCATCGGCAGCTATCTGACCGGCATCTATATGTCTTCCCAAGGGTTTTTCAGGTTTGCCGCCGCGGATACCGCGTCGGATGCGTTCCGCCCCAAGGCGATTTCGTATGTGATGGCGGGGGGATTGCTCTCGGCGATCATCGGCCCGCAACTGGTTGGCTACCTGACGAGCAACAACCCCGACGCAACCGTGATGCGCTTTTTCCCCGTCTATCTGGCGGCCATGGCGCTGAACCTGCTGGGCATGTTTCTCTTTGCGTTTCTCGACATTCCCAAGCCGCCGAAACCAACAGCCGAAGCGCCCCGGGGCCGCTCTCTTTCGGAACTTCTCAAGACCCCGCGCATTGCGGTCGCGGTGATCTGTGCGATGGTCTCTTACGCGCTGATGAACCTTGTCATGACGTCCACCCCGCTGGCGGTGGTGGGCTGCGGATTTGCCGTCTCCGACGCTTCCAACGTGGTGACGGGCCACGTGCTGGCGATGTTCGCGCCGTCCTTTTTCACCGGTCATCTGATCGTGAAATTCGGGGTGGAAAAGATCATGGGATTGGGCCTGCTGATCCTTGGGGCCGCCGGCGCCGTTGCGCTCTCAGGTGTGGCGCTCCCCCACTTCTTCATAGCTCTGATCCTGCTGGGCCTTGGCTGGAACTTTGGCTTCATCGGTGCAACGACGATGCTGGCTGGCGCCCATGAACCGCATGAGCGCGGACGCATGCAGGGGGTGAACGATCTGCTCGTCTTTGGTGGCGTGACGCTTGCGTCGCTGGCATCGGGTGGGTTGATGAACTGCTCCGGCGGCAGCGCCGAAGAAGGCTGGGCCGCCGTGAACATCGCCATGAAACCGTTTCTGGTGCTGGCCGGCGGCGCGCTGATCTGGCTGGTGATGCGCCCCAAGCCGCAAGCTGCCTGAGGCGGCTCGGACCCGTCTTGCGGCGTGGTAGGCCTCAAATGCGGCAGGTCAGACGCGCCAGAATCAGCGTCAGGCTGCGCAGGACAGCCGCATCCGTCAGATCGCCCCGGGCCACGCGACCGGGCTGGTGGATCACGCGCCGAAGAACACGGCGCGCGCGCCACCCGGACAACAGCACCAGCCGCGCGGGACGACCCAGGTGCCTTTGTGCCTTGAGATCTTGCAGCGCGCCGGTCGCCAGATCGGCCAGCGTTTCCGGCCGTCCGTCATGCATCGGACGTTTGCCTCGGGCTTCGAGTTCCGGCAGAGCCTGCATCCAGTTCGCGAGCGCCACCGCGCGCGCAGTCTTGCGAAAGGCGGCCTCCTCGGCAGCACCCGCCCCCAGCGCCTGTGCCGCAGTCCACAGCAAGCTTCCCGTGGTGGCATCAAGATATCGCCAAAGAGCGGCCTCGTCTTCAAAGGCCTCCGAGCCGATGTCCCAGCGGCGCGCCTCGATCAGGTCATCAAGCGTGCGCGCCTGCGCCGAATCCAGGAACCCCGCAAGCGGGGTGACCACCTCGTGACGGCGCGGAACCCGGCCCTCGGCGATCTCTTCCAAGGCGTCACGCCACCATTGCAGGCGCATCTCGGCGATCATCGGTTCCTGCGTCACCCAGGGCGCGCGCGACACCTCAACGTTGAACGCATAGAGCGGAAACAGGACGCGGCGGGCATCAACAGGGCTGGCCATCGTCGCGGCAAAACGGTCGGCGTCGCCCTGATGTACAAGTGCGGCACAGGCGTTCAGGTCGGCGTCAAACCCCATCGGGGCGCACCACGCTCAGCAGGTAGCCGAAACTGTCCTGATGCGCGCGCCAGACCTCAGCCTCCCGGCGCGCTTCTGCGAGCACCTGGCGCAATTCAGGTGTGTCCCCGGGGGAGAGCAGTGCAATGCGCTTATCCATGGGACCGTAGTAGTTTTCCCACGCCGCCGCAGAGAGCTTGCGGGTGGCTAAGGTTGTATAGCCCGCAGCCTGCACTTGTGCATCGATCCCAGCGGCATCGGTCATGGCCGGGTATTCGCCCGCCCAAAGGTCCGCCGCCGCCTGCGGCCGGTCGTCCGTGAACCAGCAGGGTTCGGAAAAGGCCACGACACCGCCGGGTGCGAGTGCAGCGCGCCATGTCTTGAGCCCTTCGGTGATGCCGAGAAAATAGAGCGCGCCCGCACACCAGATCAGCTCAAAGGGTCCACGGATCTCCGCCATGTCGCCCCCCTGTACGTCGCCCGCGGGCTCCGCCCCATGCAGCGCTTTGGCCTGCGCGACAAAATGGGGGTATTTGTCGAGCGCCGTCACATGGCCGCCAGGTGCCGCCTGCCGCAACGCCGCGATATCGGCGCCTGGCCCACAGGCCGCGTCACAGATACGGGCGGTGTCGGACAGCCCGGCAACCACTGCGGCCCAGGCGACATCTTCTGGTGTGCCGGGGCCCTCGCGGGGCAGATCGCGATGCAATTCGAAAAAGGCCGTCCAAGAAGCGTCGGTCATGCGACGGCCCCCGTGTCGCGCAGCAGCTTCCAGCGGATCGCATCAAGCAGCGCCTCGAAGGAAGCGTCGACTATGTTGGCCGAAACACCCACGGTCGACCACCGCCTGCCCTGCCCGTCTTCGCTGTCGATGATGACACGGGTGACAGCCTCGGTGCCGCCTTGCGTGATGCGCACCTTGAAATCCACCAGCCGCATGTCGTCGATGATTTCCTGATAGGGCCCGAGGTCCTTTGCCAGCGCCTTGGCCAGCGCATTCACGGGGCCGCGGTCCGAGCCCGTCTCATCCATGGATTCGCTGACCGACAGCTTCTTGACCCCGCCGACCTTGACCACCACGACCGCCTCCGACAGGCTGATCATCCTGTCATACTTGTTTTTGCGCCGTTCGACGGTAACCCGGTATCGTTTGACCTCGAAGAACTCGGGCATCTGGCCGAGCGTGTCGCGTGCCAGAAGCTCAAAACTCGCCTGCGCCGTATCGTAGGAATAGCCGTCCGCTTCCCTTGCCTTGATCCGGTCGAGGATCAGGCCCAACGCGGGATCGCCTTTTTGCACGGTCAGCCCGGCGCCTTGCAACCGCTCGCGCAGGTTCGATTGCCCCGCCTGATTTGACATCGGAATGATCCGGGCGTTGCCGACAAGATCAGGTTCGATGTGCTCATAGGTCGTGGGGTCCTTGAGGATGGCCGAGGCATGCAGACCGGCCTTATGCGCAAAGGCGGAAGACCCCACAAAAGCGGCCTGACGGAACGGCACACGATTGAGGATTTCATCAAGCATCCGGCTGGTGCGGGTGAGCCCTTTGAGCGCGTCGCGTGTCACGCCGGTTCTAAAACGGCTGGCGTAGGGCTCCTTCAGCAAGAGGATCGGGATCAGCGCGGTGAGATTGGCATTGCCACAGCGTTCACCCAAGCCGTTGAGCGTGCCCTGGATCTGCCGCGCGCCCGCGTTTACCGCGGCCAGGGTGCAGGCGACGGCGTTTTCGGTGTCGTTATGGGTGTGGATGCCGAGATGGTCTCCCGTGATGCCAGCGGCGAGCACGTCGGACGTGAGGCGCGCCTCATCGGCGGGCAGCGTGCCGCCGTTGGTGTCGCAGAGCACCACCCAACGCGCACCCGCGTCATAAGCGGTCTTCACCGCCTCCAGCGCATAATCGGGATTGGCGCGATAGCCGTCGAAGAAATGCTCCGCGTCAAAGAGCGCCTCCCGACCGGCAGACGTCAGATGGGCAATGGACTTGGCGATGTTTTCGGTGTTTTCGGCATTGGAGATCCCCAGGGCCGCGCTGACGTGGAAGTCATGCGTCTTGCCCACGAGGCATACGGCCTTTGTCTGCGCGTTCAGGACAGCTGCGAGAACGTCGTCATTCTCTGCCGACATCCCCGCCCGTTTGGTCATGCCAAACGCGGTCATGCAGGCGCGGGTCGCAGGGGCCGCGTCGAAAAATGCGCTGTCGGTCGGGTTGGCTCCGGGCCAGCCGCCTTCGATGTAGTCAACGCCGAGTGCATCGAGCGCTTCGGCAATGGCGCGCTTTTCCTCGGTTGAGAATTGCACGCCCTGGGTCTGCTGACCGTCGCGCAGGGTAGTGTCATAAAGGTAGAGGCGCTCGGTCATGTGGAGCTTTCGCAGGGGTGGCCTGAAGCCCACCCTACCTGTCGGCTGGCAGGTAAGGTGGGCTTCAGGCCACCTTTGATTGAATGGATATCTCCAGACCTGATCCATTGCGCGTCACGTGCAGACAGAAGGCCCGGGCCAGCGTCGCCGCGCCGCGCATCAACACTGCTCTCTGCGCTTCTGCAAGCGGATGTGCAAACCATAAACGGACCGGGGTGCATCACTTCAAAGCTTCCAGTTTTGCAGGGTCAAAGGCATCGGTTGCCTCTGCGTTCGGACCATCCTTGGAGGCCGACAGCTTCAGGCCAGCCTCTTCAAGCCGGCTCTTCAATTCATCAGCGGCTGCCCAGTCCTTGGCTTCTCTCAAGATTTGCCACCGGCGCAAAAGAGCCCCGATCTTAACCTTCGGGTCCGCGTTTTCAGCCTGATCGTGCAGCAGTCCGGTGACATCGACAGCTTCGAAAAGCATGCGTTTGGCCTCTTCCATCAGCGTCTCGGCGCTTTCCCCGGTAAACCCGATGAATTCCATCCCGGCCTTCAGTTGGTCGAAACGACCGGTCACGAAAAGATCGTTGAGGTTCTTGAGAAAGCCGACCGTGTTCAGATCTTCCAGCAGCGGTTCCACCACCTTGCTGTCCAACGTCGGCGCAGCATCGACCGATTGCGTTGCTCTGTACCAACGCGTCAGACGGTGCTTTGCCTGCGCGCGCTTCTCCTCCGTCCAATCCATCGGTTTGCGGTAGTGAGTGCTGAGCATCACCATGCGAACGACCTCACCCGGCACACCCTTGTCCAACAGATCGCGGACAGTGAAGAAGTTGCCCAAGGACTTGGACATCTTCTTGCCCTCGACCTGCAGCATTTCGTTGTGCATCCAGACGTTTGCAAAACCGTGACCTGCACAGCGCGACTGCGCGATCTCGTTTTCATGATGCGGGAATTGCAGGTCGATGCCGCCGCCGTGGATGTCAAAGCGCGCGCCCAGCAGGTCATGCGCCATAGCCGAGCATTCGATATGCCAGCCTGGGCGGCCGCGCCCCCACGGGCTGTCCCATCCCGGCAAGTCATCGCTGGACGGTTTCCAAAGTACGAAATCCATCGGATTGCGCTTATAGGGCGCCACCTCGACGCGGGCGCCAGCGATCATATCCTCGACGGAACGACCTGAGAGCGCACCATATTCCTGATAGCTCTCCACAGCAAAGAGCACATGGCCTTCCGCCTCATAGGCGTGATCCCTGGCGATGAGCTCCGTAATCATCTCGATCATCTGGCCAATGTACTGCGTCGCACGCGGCATCGCGTTCGGCTCCAGGGCGCCAACCGCCGCCATATCATCAAGAAACCATTGGGCTGTCTCGGCCGTGATCTCGCCAATCGGGCGCCCGCTTTCCGCGGCGCGGGCGTTGATCTTGTCGTCCACATCCGTGAAGTTCCGCACATAGGTGACGTGGTCCTCCCCATAGACGTGCCGCAAGAGCCGGTAGAGCACATCGAACACGATCACAGGCCGCGCGTTGCCCAGATGCGCCCGGTCGTACACCGTCGGCCCGCAGACATACATGCGCACATTGTCAGGATCGATGGGCGCGAAGTCTTCCTTCGTCCGGGTCTTGGTGTTGTAGAGCTTCAGTGTCGTCATGACAGGCGTCCTTGCGCGGGGGTTGCGCGGGCTTAGCAATCTTGTTGAGGCATGAAAACGACCTAAAACCGCCCGCTGGGGGAGTTCAGCAAATAATACAGCAGATGAGCGTGGTTCTGGTCATAACCTTCCCTAGCCCGAGGCGGCTGCGCCGGTCATGGCCGATTGACGAATCATGCTCCCTCTGCGCCCCTGCACCAAAGACTGACGGAGGCGGCTATGCATCAATCCAGACGAATAACAGGCCTCACCGGAGGCGGATCCGACGGCTGGGACGTGTTCTTGAAGGCGCGTCGGATGATTGCCGATGGCATCGCCGTCACGGAGCTGACGATTGGCGAACATGACATCCGAACCGCCGCACCGATCCTGCAAGAGATGCATCAGGCCGCGATGTCGGGCCATACGGGATACGCCGCCGTGCCCGGCACGGACAGCCTGCGCGACACGGTTGCGGCGCGGGTGCAGGACCGCACCGGCATTCCCACCTCGCGCAGCAACGTACTTATCACACCGGGCGGACAAGCGGCCCTCTTTGCAGCGCATATGGCGGCCTGCGATCCCGGAGATACGGCGCTTTACATTGATCCCTACTATGCGACCTACCCCGGTACCCTGCGGGGTGTGGGTGCCATACCGCAAGCGATCAGGACCCACGCGGCGGAAGCGTTTCAACCGCGCGAGGATGATCTGCGCGCACATTCCCAAAGCGCCGCGTCGCTTCTGATCAACACACCGAACAATCCCACCGGCGTGGTCTATTCCGACGCCACGCTCGCGATGATTGCTGAGACATGCCAGTCGGACGATCTTTGGCTGATCTCTGACGAGGTCTATGACACCCAGGTCTGGGAGGGGCGTCATCTATCACCCCGCGCCTTGCCCGGGATGGCAGAGCGGACGCTTGTGGTGGGCTCCATGTCCAAATCGCATGCGATGACGGGGTCGCGGTGCGGCTGGATCGTGGGGCCGGAGGCCGTGATCGCCAACCTGATAACCCTTGCCACGCACACAACCTACGGGGTGCCGGGATACATCCAGGACGCCAGCCGGTTTGCCCTGACGCAAGGGGCCGCCTTCGAGGCGGAAATCGCGGCACCATTCCAGCGCCGCAGGACATTGGCCAAACAGGTGCTGGCGCGGCAGAATACCGTTGGTCTCGTGCCGGCACAGGGGGCGATGTATCTGATGCTGGATATCCGCGCCACCGGTATGACCGGAGAAGCCTTTGCCTACGACCTGCTGGATGCGCATCACATCGCTGTCATGCCGGGCGAGAGCTTTGGCACCTCGGCCGCCGGTCACATCCGCGTTGCCATGACCATCGAAGATACCGCGTTTGAAAACGCGTTGGTCACGCTGTGCGCGCATGCGGAAAAACGCGCAGCCTGACGGCAAAAGGCCCGGCGTCTTGCGACGACCGGGCCCTTCCGGGGAGGAAGTTCAGATCAGAATTGCCAGGACGCGCGGACGGTGAATGTGTCCGCATCGGCGTCCACACCGGCGGCATCGCCGATGCTGCTGAAGTCATGCATCAGGTATTCACCCGAAACGATGAACTGTTCGGTTGCCTTGTAGGACACGCCAACACCGTAGAATTCACCGGTGTCGTTGCCGACGGATGTGTCCAGTTCGGCGAAACCGGCAGTTGCGTAAAGCAGCGTGCGCCCGAAGTCATAACCGCCGCGCAGCTTCGCGCGCCAAACGGAATCGACTGAAGCGCCGCCGGGTGTCAGATCCACGCTGGCATCGTCATAGTCGAGTTCGCCACCCACAACCCAGCTGCCGAAGTCATAGTTGTAACCGGCGTGCAAACCGTAGGTGGTGTCGTCACCACCGACGCCGGCCAACCCGTTTTCGCCATCCACATCCAGATTACCGATTTGCGCACCGGCGTAGAAACCGGTCCAGTCACCCCCTGTATAAACGGGTGCAGGCGGTGGCGCGGTCGGCGTGGGTGTCACCACCGGTTCGTCCAGAGCTCCGGCAAACGCGGGTGCGGTCATCAGGGCTGTCGCGGTAACCGCGGCTGCTGCACTCAAAATCTTTTTCATTGTCATGTCCTTATCTTGGGTTGCGAACGCCTTTTAAGGCGTTCTCTGCGGGATAACTGTGGATGCGGCGATTTGGTTCAATGCCCCGGCGATCAATCAAAAGTGAGGTGGCGGAAATGGGCTCAAATCAGCGCTGGGGGAGCGGTTTCATCGGCAAGACTCTGCTGCGTTCATCTGTCGCCCTTAAAATGTCCGAAAACGACGCGGGGTCGCAAACAGGCTTGACCGGATGCTCGGCGGCAACGCAGGCTGCGGCGAGGAGAGGAATTCCCGATGCAAGACGATCTGAGCAAGATCAACATCGTGATACGCACCATCGGTGCGGAGCGGGGACGTGCGGCACGGGGGCGACCGACGCTGGCGTAAGCCCGAACCCCCTTTCTCTTTTCAGGACGACCTCATGACACAAAGACCCCAAACACGCAGCGGCGGACGCTCAGCGCGCCGTGCAGCACGCGCCGCCCCGCTGGCCACTCACCTGCGCCCGATCCGCCCGGGCATGTCCGGCGGCACCTATAAACCGTTGAGCCCCGCGGATATGGACAAGATCCACGGCGCGGCCCTCGACGCGCTGGAAGAGATCGGGCTGGCAGATGCGCCCGCGTCAGGCATTGCCTATTTGACCGGCGCCGGCGCCATCCTGGGCGAGGATGGCCGCATCCGCTTTCCCCGCGCGCTGGTCGAAGACACGATTGCCCGCGCAAACCGCGCCATCACGCTGATGGGACGTGATCCCGCCCACGATCTGGATCTCTCCGGTCACCGGGTGCACTACGGCACGGCGGGTGCCGCCGTGCATCTGGTCGAGGTGGACGGCAGCAGCTATCGCGAATGCGGCGTGCAGGACCTGCATGACGCGGCGCGGATCGCCGATACGCTGGACAACATCCACTTTCTGCAGCGCCCGATGGTCTGCCGCGACATTCACGACAATCTGGAGATGGATCTGAACTCCATCTACGCCTGCTGTGCAGGCACCACCAAGCACATCGGCGTCTCTTTCACCGAGCCCGGCTTCGTAAAGCACGGCATCGAGATGCTGCACATGATCGCCGGGGGCGAGGACGCGTGGCGCGCGCGGCCTTTCGTCAGCAATACCAACTGTTTTGTCGTCCCGCCGATGAAATTCGCAACCGAAGCCTGCGAGGTGATGGAAGCCTGCATCGAAGCGGGCATGCCGGTGCTCCTGCTCTCCGCCGGCATGGCCGGGGCGACGGCCCCTTCAACGGTTGCGGGTGCTATCGTACAGGCTGTTGCTGAGTGCCTGGCAGGTCTTGTCTATGTGAACGCCGTGCAGCCGGGACACCCAGCGATCTTTGGCACCTGGCCCTTTGGCCTGGATCTGCGCACGGGCGCCATGACAGGCGGATCGGGGGAGCAGGCTCTGCTGACTGCGGGCTGCGCCCAGATGCACAAATACTACGATCTGCCGGGCGGCGCTGCAGCGGGCATTGCCGATGCAAAGCTGCCGGACATGCAGGCCGGATGGGAGCAGATGTGCTCAAATGTGATGGCGGGGCTTGCGGGGCTCAACATGGTCTACGAGGCCGCGGGCATGCACGCCTCCCTGCTCGGGTTTTGCCATGAATCGCTGATCCTCGGAAACGATCTGATCGGTCAGGCGATGCGCTGCGTGCGCGGGATCGAGGTCACCGATGAGACACTGGCCGTTGATCAGATCCGCGAGGTCTGTCTCGGCGGGTCAGGCCATTACCTGGGGACCGAGCAAACGCTTGGCAGGATGGAGCAGGACCACGTGTATCCCACGTTTGGAGATCGGACATCCCCCAAGGAATGGGATGAGCTGGGAAAACCTGATCTGATCGTGAAAGCCACGGCGCGGAAGGAGGAAATTCTGGGCCAGCGGGCGGCGGCACGATTTGATCCCGCTCTGGATGCATCGCTCCGTGCGCGGTTCCGGATACATCTGCCCGCCTGAGGCAAACGAAAAGATGCCCGGTTCTTGGGGGAGAAACCGGGCATCCGAAAACCCGAGCGCCTGCCATTAAAATCGAAAGGCGTTCATCTCAGGTCTGCTGGCTGTTTAGGCTGGCATCAGGCCAGCTTCTTGCGCGGACTGCACCTCGGCTTCGTCCAGCGCGCCATCGGCATTCAGGTCCATCGTGCTGAAGGACTCTGCCGTGATGTCAGGATATGCTGCTTGCACCTCATCAATTGTCAGAACGCCGTCGCCATTCGCATCGGCCGCAAGCTGTGCAAAGGCCGCAGAGGCCGACATCAGAGCGATCAGAGCGATTGTGGGTTTGGTGATCAGTTTCATTTGGGTACTCCCATTAAGGTTTGAACGTAAGTGTCCAAGGCGCTGCTCTGCGCCTCACTTGGGTAGATGCTGAAAAGGCCGGTTTCGTCCGCGCCGCAGCGCGGCAGAGCCGGATCGCGCCATTCCCCGCCGATTGGCCCATGGCGAGGTGGCGGCGGCTCGCCGAAAAAGGCCCGGATCGGGGCATCGGCAAAAAGCCCCGGTCTGGAACCCGGGAACAGACCTGCGATGTTGGTGGTAGTCCCATCAAAGGAGCCCGACATGTATCCATTACGCGACATGCCTTCCGATCTGGACGCTTTACTGCCACGCCTTGCAGGGCGTGCCCGACGGCTCAGCGACAGCCAGAGTGACGCAGATGACCTGGCACAGGAGACGGCCCTGAAACTTTGGGCTGCGCTGCGCAAAGGCGCTGAGGTAGACGACATCGATCGCTACGCGATGACGATCCTGCGCAATCTCGCCCGGCAGCGGTGGCGCTCGGACAAACCGACGGATCCGCTGGACGAAGAAAGTGCCGCGGTGCCGCCGACGGCTCCAGCCCGCATGGCCTGCGCCGATCTGGCCGCTGCCGTCGAGAAACTGCCCGAGACACAGGCCCTGCTGATCCACATGATTGCTGCAGGCGAAACCAGCCCCACGGTTCTTGCCGAGCGCACAGGCCTGCCGCTTGGCACGGTCATGTCGCGGCTGGCCCGCGCACGTTCGAAATTGCGTGCTGAAATGGGCATTGCGCAAAAGGCGCCGGTATCCGATCTGTTCTGATCGACAAGGGTGGCCTGAAGCCCACCCTACCTGTTGGAATTCAAGGGAGCATCCGGCAGGTAAGGTGGGCGTGAGGGCGCCGCGTTTGCGTACAAAAATTCGCAATCGTGTCCGAAATAATTCGGGGGGGCTGGGCCCCCCGGG
>ERZ1740065.198-NODE-198-length-28978-cov-5.907167_pt1 | contig 28978 bp, 27 predicted proteins | sample MGYA00581738_ERZ1740065 | MGnify/ENA primary metagenome ERZ1740065 (study PRJEB43018, sample SAMN04849749) | marine metagenome | isolation source: floating plastic debris | place: Pacific Ocean | collected 2008-09-01 | study: EMG produced TPA metagenomics assembly...
CGTCGCTGTCTCGCTGAAACTAAGCGACGATTGTTCTTCGTGATCCAAAAAGACACCGGGTTTCAATTTGATCTGGCCGCCGGAAGTCTCGAAGCGGTCATCCGATATCGTAAAGACGTGCTGATCGTCTGCATTCGGATCAACGACAGACAGCTGACCGATCACTGCGCCCGCGTCATTTTCGTCAAGATGGACCGGGTCGAGGGAGAGCTGTGTCGGGGCCTGGTTCGGGGGTGGTGCGGATGCGTCAACATCGGACGTAGCTTCTTCGCTGCCTGCAGCAGGCTGGCTTGAAGGTCGATCCAATGTCGGGTGCCCGCTGTCAGGGGACGTACTCTGGTCGCCCTGCACAGATGTAAAAGTACCGGCGTCAGCGTTGTCGCGCGGTGTCTCGAATGGGGGCGCTTCCGGTTCCGAGCGGGCGAATTGCGCATCGGATGACTGCCGACCCTCGCGATCTGCTGTCCGCTCAGGCTCCGCCGCAGCGGGCGTGCCGCGTTCCATATCCGAAGTGTTCGATCCGGGGGAGGGCGTTTGTTGTCGTATTTCATGCTGGCCTGTTTCAGCCGCGCTGGCATCTGTGCCATCCGTATCATACGCCGCCTCCGTTTGGGGCCGGTCTGCATCGGGGTCCGCCTGATCTCCATAGTGCAGATTGCTGCGGGATGCGTCTTCCTGCGTCACCTCACCGCGCAGCGATTGCTCGGCCACCTTTTCCTTGGTTGTGCCGGTATCCTCACCGGCTGCCAAGACGGCATCGCTGAACTCGGTTTCTTCTTTTTCGGACATTGTAAACTCCTGCAACGCACGCGCGCATCAGGGTGCAATAGCCTTAAGCTTCAATTTACAATCAGTGAATTAAACCTCTGATTTTACGACAATTGTTTCAATCCGCCTGCAAAGATGCACGGTTTGATAACCAATTCAGTTCAAACGAAGACGGCACTGTCCAAGGGGGTGTCATCCACTGTGCGGTCCAGAAGCAATGCAATAGCAAATATGGTATCTCCACCTCGGATGGGATTCTCTGTCATCCTGTCCTCCCTTGCGGTCAATTTGCTGGCCTTGGCGCTGCCACTCGTGGTTTTGCAGGTTTTTGATCGGGTCATTCCCTTCGAATCCTACGCGACGCTGACTTTGTTGTTCATCGGTCTTTGCGTGACCGCTGTCTTGGACTTCTGCCTCAAATGGGCGCGCATCGTTGCGATGGGGTATCAGGGAGAGCAGTTTGAACTCACGCTGGGTAACCATTTCATGGACCGCTCGCTGAATGCCGAGCCGGGTGCCTATGACGCGTCGTCAACGGGTGTCCACCTGGAGCGGTTGAATGCTTTTGCGCAACTGCGCGACTATTATAGCGGCCAGGGCCGCCTGTTCGCCATTGACGTCCCCTTTACGGCAATCTTCATCGTCATGATCGGTCTGATCGGCGGATGGCTGGTGCTGGTCCCGCTGATCAGCCTTGTGTTGCTCTATGCGTTCAAATCACTGTTGCAGCGTGCTCAGGCACCGATCTTCGAGAAACGCAAGATACTGGATGGGCGTCGATATTCTTTCTTGATCGAATGTCTGTCGCAGATCCTTACCGTCAAGGCAGACACGATGGAGCCACAGCTGCTACGTCGATACGAGCTTTTGCAGAAGCAATCGGTGGATATCAGCCAGAACCTGATCCAGGTGTCGGGATTTTCGCAGTCTTTTGGCGCGCTTTTTTCCCAGGCTGCGGTGGCGGCAATGGGGTTGTTGGGCGGGTATCTGGTCATCATCGAAAAGATCGGCATTGCGGAGCTTGCCGCCTGCATGCTGCTGAATGGCCGAACGGTGCAACCGTTGCTCAAAATGCTGAGCCACTGGGCGCAGACCGAAAGCATCGACGCGGCGCAGGCTAAGATCGACGAGATATCGACATTGCAGCAGCGTGACACAGCGGTCGCATTCATGCCGGAGCTTCAGGGCCGGCTGAGTTTCGATGGCGTCTCCGCGGAGCGCCCCGATCAGGACAGTCTGATCTTCTCCGACGCTACCTTCACCCTGAAGGCAGGTGAGGTTCTGAGCGTAGTGGGCGAAGCGGGATCGGGGCAGGCGTCTTTCATGAGGCTTATCCTGGGGGAGCAACAGGCTAAGTCTGGTGACATCCGGATCGATGATACGCCGCTTGCGCATTTTGCGGCAACGCGCGGGCATCGTGGGATCGTCTACGTGGATCAGACGCCCGCGCTATTCTCCGGAACACTTCTGGAAAACATCTCCTGTTTTGGTGAGGGCGACGCAATTGCGCGGAGCCTAGCGGTTTCCGCCGAGCTGGGACTTGAAAAGAAGGTACACCATCTGCCCATGGGGTACAGCACCCCGATGGGACAGGTCGGTCAGTTGGCATCGAGCCTCGCGCTCTTGCAGACCATCGCGCTTGTCAGGGCGCTGGCGCTGGAGCCGCGCATCCTGCTGATAAACGATGCAACCTCGGCGATGGACGAACGGGCTGTCACGCGGCTGGCGCGCTATCTGGAGGCCCGCAAGGGTGCCATGACGATGGTTCTGGCAACGCCTCGGCAACAGCTGCTGTCGCTTGCGGACCAATCGATCATGCTGGTGGATGGCACGTCTGACAGCATGCTTCTTTGGGACAATGACGCGGCCGAAGATGCTGCTGCCGCGGTCGCGCAAGATCAAAGGAGCGCGTGATGGATACAGTCATTCATCCAGGCCTGAGCCTTTTGCAGAAGCTGATGATGGCCGCGGGCTGGCATAGCAGCCATCGCAACCTGACAGAGGCGGCCCCGCATCTGGCGGATCGGATGTCTGCCGAGGATCTGATTGTCACGCTGAGAAATCTCGACATTCCGGTGTCGGTTGCGCCGGCGCGACAAAAGGACATCACGGAAAGCGATTGTCCTGCCCTTTTCGTGGAGAAATCAGGGAAAGTGGTGGCCATTCTCGGGTCGGAAAACGGCAAACTGCTGCTCTGTGATACCGAGGATGCGGATCCGGCCTGGCATTCTTCTGGTGATGTGCGTGGCACTGTTGTCAGGATCGAGCGGTTTGCCTCGTCGGATGAGCCGCAGACGTTCGAGGATTTCAGGAAGATCACGGCGGGGTTCCGGGGGCTTCTGCCCTGGCTGGTCATCGCCTCCTTCATGACCAACCTGATGGGGCTCGCAACCCCGCTGCTGATCATGATGATTTACGATCGGGTGATTCCGGCAGGATCAACGGATCTGGTTGTCTCGCTCGCGCTCGCCGCCGCATTGATCCTGGCGGCAGATTGCGGGTTCCGCTTTGCCCGATCCTCTGCCGTCGCGTACATGGGGCGCATCGTCGAACATCGGCTCGGGCTGGCGCTGTTCCGGAAACTGATGTCCCTGCCCCCGGAGCAAATTCAGAAGTCCGATGTCGAGCAGCAGATCGCCCGGTTCAAACAGTTCGAAGGCATGCGCGACATCTTTGCCGGTCAGGTGTTAACAACGGTTCTGGATCTGCCGTTCATACTGGTTTTTCTCGGGCTCATCTTTGCGCTTGCACCGCAAGTCGGGTTTCTCGTCCTTGGTTTGATCGCGATATTTGTCTTGGCGATATGGGTGACCTTGCCGGTTCAGCAGGCGCTGAATGCGCAGGCTGCGACGATCAAGGCCAGACAACAAAAGTACCTGTTTGAAACAGTGAACCAGCAGCGCAATATCTACCGGCTTGGCCTCGGATCATTCTGGAACAAGCGATATGAATCGGTCGCGTTTGACTCTGCGAAGGCGTCTCGCAAGGCGCGGCGCTTCCAACATGTCTGCCAGGCTTTTGGTCAGAGCCTGATGATGATTGCGGGGGTCGGCGCAATCGTGCTCGGAACGCTTGCAGCAATGGGCGGCGCCATGTCGTTTGGCGCCCTGATCGCTGTCATGGCGCTTGTCTGGAAAGTGCTTACGCCACTTCAGTCTCTCTACGCAAATGCGCCGCAGATCCTTGGATTTTTCAAGAGTAAACAGCAGGTTGACCGGGTGCTGTCGATGCCGCAGGAGTTGGTGCGTGGCGCAGCGTCTTCGCACCAGAAGACCTTTGAAGGGCGCATTACGCTGTCAGGGGTGACGCATAGATTTGCGGATGCCACCGATCCGGCGCTGTCACAGGTTTCCCTGGACATTCTCGCAGGTGAATTCGTGGTGATCGCTGGTAACAACGGGAGTGGCAAGACCACGCTGCTTGAAGTGATGATGGGGCTGCATCAGCCTATCGTCGGCTCGGTTCAACTGGATGGCATCGACGTGCGCCAAATTCCGGTGGATGATCTGCGACAGTCGTTCAGCTATGCGCAGAAAAAGCCTGAAGTCTTTCACGGAACTTTGCTGCAAAACTTCCGCCTCGCCGCTCCCACCGCACATGTCGAAGACATCGAGGCGATGATTGCCGCCCTGGGGCTTGAGCCGGAAGTTGCGGAGTTCCCGGACGGACTGAACACGCGGCTGACCGAAAAGTACCGCAAATCCCTGTCATCTGCGACGTCTCGGGGGCTGGCGCTGGCGCGCAGTTTTGTCCGGCCTGCGGCTGTCTACCTTCTGAACGAACCGAATGCCGGGCTGGATTACATTCGCAGAGCCGCGCTTATGCGTTTTCTGGGCGGTCTGAAAGGTCAGAGCACCATCGTGATCGTTTCCGACGACCCCGAGCATATCCAGATGGCCGATCGCTGCGTCTACATGGCCAATGGCCGGATCGTCGCAAATGACACGGGCAACGACGGACGTCGCAAGCTGAACGCGCTGATCACTGCAAACAAGGAATTCTGACATGGCACATCCCGGAACTCAGCCTGAGCGGCTTGGCGTGTTTGACCGAAAAAATGCGCAGGACAAGAATCGCGAACCGCGCATCTCCTCCATGGTTGTGTTTACACTGGCAGCTTTTCTCGCAGGGGCGGTCACCCTTGCGACGCGGACAACTGTCCCGGAGCTTGCGCGGGCAACCGGTGAGATTACCACCCTTGGACGTGCGTATCAGGTGGAAAGCATCAACAGCGGCATCGTGAACTCAGTGCTCGTGAAGGAAGGCCAATCCGTGAGCCAGGGTCAGATCCTGGCGACGCTGACCTCCCCCAGTTTGGACCGTGATATTCGCAGTGTACAGCAGCAGCACGAGGCCGTTCTATCCCGAACTGAAACACTGACACTCATTCTGGACCACCTGAACCGGCCGCAATCGGAGCGTGGCAATCTGGATCGATCGTTTGACGCGGATGAGGGTTTTGCGCAGTCCCGCCTCTATCTGCACGAGTCGCAAAAGGAGATTTCCCGCAACCGTGCCCAAAGCCTGAAGATCATCATCGAACGTCTTGAAAATGCACAAACTCTCATGGAGAGCCGTGTCGAGGAAAAAGAGGCGTCGGTGGAGCGGCTTGCAAAACTGTTTGAGTCCGGCAGCATCACACGTGTGCGTCTTGATGCGGAGCAACAGTCCCTGGATGAACTGCGGGGCAGATTGATTGAAGCCAGTATCGAGTTGGCGACCACCAGCGCCAATTACACCGAAGTGCGCGACAAACCTCTGGAGAGTGATCTGGCCTTGCGGGAGCAGACTCTGACGGAGCTGTTTGCCCTGATGCAGCAGAAAGATGCCTTGGCGACCCAGCTTGCGGCTCTTGAGGACCAGCGCGAAGAGCTCTTGGTGCGCGCACCGAGCGCGGGTGTCATTCAGTCGGTAGATTTTCCGCGCATTGGTGAAATTGTCGAAGCTGGTGCCACGATCTTTGAATTGATCAACACGAACGACCAGCTGGTTGCGGAAATCAAGATCGGTGAGGTGGATATCGGGCATATTCAACTTGGCGACAGGGTGTCGCTGAAACTCGCCACGTTCGATTCGCGACGTTATGGCGAAGTCACCGGGACCATCGCAAGCCTGTCACCAACCATTGTGACGGACCCGAATGACGGCCAGGTTTACTTTCGCGGTGTGGTGGAACTGGACAGTCTCACCATCGGATCGGGCGCATTCGAAAAGCCTTTGCGTGTCGGAATGACCGGCAGCGCCGAGATTGTCACGGATGAACGCTCCATGTTGGCGTACCTCGGGAAACCGGTATATCGCTCCCTTGAAAGGGCCTTTGGCGAGCGGTGACGGTTCATCTCCCCCTGGTTCCATATGTCGGCCCGAATGCTCAATTCGAAGCTGAGGAAGTCATAGCCGTATGGCGCCGAGGCTGTCCCAGAGCAGCTTCAGACCGGCCAAGAACAGAAAGCCATAAACCACACGCGTGAATACGGATTGGGAAATGAAGCGGTGCAATATTGTACCCAGACCAATGCCGACAAGGAGGATCGGTGCCAGCACAAGGCTGACCTTCAGGGTTTCCTGCGTGAAATGTCCCAGCGCGCTGTAGGCGACTGTCTTCGTTGCGTTGAGGGCAAAGAAAAACATCGTGTTCGTGCCCACGAAAACCGATTTTTCCATGCCCTGCCGGAGCAGGATACCCTTTACCGGAGGGCCGCCCGCATGGGCCACGAAGCTTGCAAACCCCGACAGCGCCCCGAGCGCAAAGACCGTCTGTCTTTTGGACGGGCCTGCGCTCCTGCGTTGCCCTTGTTCCAAGATGAACTGCGCGACGAAGAAAAGGGCGAGCAGGCCAACGGCAAGCCGGATCACGTCAGCGCTCATCCACTGAAAGGATACGGCACCCACGATGAGACCGGCAGCGGCACCCGGCAGCAGCATGGCCACAACCGCAGAGTTCCAGTGCTTGCGGTACTGCCAGACAATGATCAGATCCATCGCAAGCAGGACGGGCATCAGGATCGCGACCGCCAGCTGCGGCGCGATGTAAAGGCTCATCAGGGGAACCGACATCACTCCCAGCCCGCCGCCAAAACCGCTTTTTGAAATGCCGGTGATGACGACGGCACAGGCTGTCGCGATGTAGAATGACGCGGTCAGGTCCATCATACCCCCCCTGCAATCGTTGAGGTCTGAATAGGGCCTTGGAATAAATCATGAAAACGGTTTATTAGATTTATATAAATCACAATTTGAGATTAAGAATGAGGGATTTGAACGCTCTTGAAAGTTTTGTTGTCGCTGCCGAAACCCTGAACTTTTCACTTGCAGCAGCCCGGCGAAACACGGTGCAATCCGCCATCAGCGCGCATGTACGCAAGCTTGAAGAAGAATTGGGCTGCGCGCTTTTTGCCAGAGGCAGGGGACAGCCCATGTTTCTGACCCCGGAGGGCGAAGCTTTCGTGGTCTATGCCCACCGGATTCTTGGCCTGTCCGACGAGGCGGTGAAAGCGGTGCGCGGTGCACGGTCGATGCGTCGCATCCGGCTGGGCACCACGGTCACGCTGGCGATGTCCGTGGTCACTCAGGCCCTGCGGCAGTTTGCGCAGGAGGATCCGGATGTTCAAATCCACATTCAGTGCGAGCGCAGTGACGCCCTGCTGCCCTTGTTGGATGCGGGTGAAATCGACCTTGCGTTCATGATGGATCAGGGGCGACGCCCGGGCCGGGAGTTTGTCGAAAGCACCGCTCTCTGGTGGGTGGGCGCAGAGAGTTTTGATGTCGCGGCCTCCCGGGACATTCCACTTGTTTTTCTGACCGATGGGCGCGATCTGCGGGGGTATGCCTTTGAAGCGCTCGACCGGGCCGGACGCACCGGGTTTCTCGCGCATCTCAGCCCGCATCCGATCGGGGTGCGGGCGTTTGTACTTGCGGGCCTTGCTGTGACGGTCATGCCGCAGATTGCCGTTGTGCCACCACTGGTCGATCTGGGTGCGACGCTGGGTCTGCCCAGGTTGAAGGATGTGGCCCTTTCGCTATACCGCGATCCGGGCATGAGCGGTCTGGACACCAGACGTTTTTCAGCAGCGATTCATGATCAACTGATATCTGCGCAAGAAGTGACCTGAGCAGGGCGCATGCGGTGCGCGGCTGTCGGTTCCGACAGGATGAGGCCAATGAGCGGGAAATTAGCCAAACTGCAGATCGGTGACCGAGGCTTGGAGAGCGCATCGCGGATGCCACGTCAGAACAGAAAGCCTTCGGCTGGCCTTGCCCGCACCTGCCCACGCAGTCGATATGTCGAAAGATTTCTGGTCGGGCTGAGAGGATTCGAACCTCCGACCCCCTGCTCCCGAAGCAGGTGCGCTACCAGGCTGCGCTACAGCCCGACCGATTGCGCCGAAATAGCGGTATCAGGGCGTCTTGGCAAGCGGATGATGTACCACTATTTCCAGCGTTTGTCCTTGCGCAGGAACGGCGAAACACGCGGTGTCGTGCCGGTTTCCGGGCGGGACCGCGTGCGCAGGACAGGCTGTTCCGAGTCTTCGGATTTGCTTTCGCGCAGGACGATGAACAGACCACTGGCAATTATGATGGCGGATCCGATGATGGTGTTGGTATCGGGCTGTTCATCGAAGAACAGCAGCCCATACATCGAGGCCCAGAGAATCTGCGAATACTGCATCGGGGCCACGATCACGGCCTCGCCTCGGTTGTAGGCAGCAATCAGAAAGCGGCCGGCCGTCCAGGCAAGAACCGCGATGATGCCGAGTTTGCCAAGATCGGCCAGCGGCAGGGGGACATAGACAAAGGGCAGCAGGGCAGCCATGACGATGAAATTGGCCATCATCGGGTAGAGCATGATCACGACAGAGCGTTCCTCGCGTCCGATTTTCCGCACGATGATCGACGCGAAGGAGCCGCAAATCGCAGAGATGAGTGCTGCGAGATGACCGAGTTCCAGTTCTGCCTGACCGGGCTGCAGCACGACAAGCACGCCGGTCAGACCGACAGCGACCGCCAGCCAGCGCCGCAGTTTTACCTGTTCCCCGAGGATCGGGATGGCCAATACGGTGATCAGCAGGGGTGATGCAAAAAGGATTGCGTACACCTGTGCCAGCGGCAGCACGGAAAAGGCGTAGAACGCGCAGAACCCCGTGATGACCGCGGCGACGGTGCGCGCCATCATCCACCACGGGTGTACCGGGATCAGCGTTCCCGGGGTTGCATCGCGCAGCAGGTACAGCATCGCCAACGGGAAACTGAACAGAACGCTGAAAAACACGATCTGCACCGGAGAGTATCCGCCGCCCAGGATCTTGATGATGACATCGTGGCTGGCGAACAGACCAAAGGCGGTCAGCGCCATCAGCGCTGCTTTGAGGTTCGAGTTCATTGGTATCCGACCATTGGCAGGGTCCCGCAGGAAAAGGCGCGACGCGTTGCGTCGGCACCAAGGTGTAGCAGATGCGGTTGCCTGCAAGGTCCGACTTCGGTCGGAAGCCTTGCGTCAACAGCGGGTTACAGGCTTTCGTCAAGCGCGCGCAGGATCGCGTCGCCCATTTCGGTTGTGCTGATCGGCGTGCCACCATCTTCGCCCATCAGGTCAGCGGTGCGGGCACCTTCAGCGAGAACCTTTTCGCTTGCGCCTTCGAGGCGCGCCGCCTCATCGCCCTGATCGAACGAATAACGCAGCGCCATGGCAAAGCTGAGGATACAGGCGATCGGGTTCGCCTTGCCCTGCCCGGCGATATCGGGCGCCGATCCGTGCACGGGTTCGTAGAGCGCGCGGGGCGGGCCGTTTTCAGTCGGTTTGCCCAAACTGGCCGAAGGCAGCATACCCAGCGAGCCGGTGAGCATCGCGGCACAATCGGACAGGATGTCGCCAAAGAGGTTGTCGGTCAGGATCACGTCAAACTGCTTGGGCGCGCGCACAAGCTGCATGGCCCCGTTGTCCGCGTACATGTGGCTCAGCTCGATATCGGGGTAGTCCGTGTCGTGCACCTTCTGCACGACCTCACGCCAGAGGATCCCGCTTTCCATCACGTTCGCCTTTTCCATGGAGCAGACTTTCTTGCCCCGACGCCGCGCCAGCTCAAAAGCGGAGCGGGCCACGCGATCAATCTCGCCCTCGGTATAGCGTTGCGTGTTGACCCCGACGCGCTCGTTGCCTTCCTCGAAAATACCGCGGGGCTCTCCAAAATAGACGCCAGAGGTGAGTTCACGTACGATCATGATGTCGAGCCCGGCCACGACGTCCTTTTTGAGCGAGGAGAAATCCGCGAGGGCGTCAAAACACTGGGCCGGACGCAGGTTGGAGAAGAGGTCCATTTCCTTGCGCAACCGCAGCAGCCCGCGCTCAGGTTTCACGCTGAAGTCCAGATCATCGTATTTCGGCCCGCCAACGGCGCCGAGCAGGACCGCATCTGCGGCCAGCGCCTTTGCCATTGTATCATCATGCAGGGGCGTGCCATGCGCGTCATAGGCAGCGCCGCCCACAAGGTCCTCGCTGACGTCAAAAGCCAGATTGCGCTTGGCGCCGAACCAGTCGATTACCCGCTTGACCTGTCCCATGACCTCCGGGCCGATACCGTCACCGGCAAGGATGAGAAGCGAAGGGTTGGCCATGGGATATCTCCTGCAAAATCTATTGCATGCGGCGTACCGTGCAGCCCGGTCAGGGTCAAGAAGCCGAGCGACGGAATGCGGCAGGGAGATCCGAACCGACTTGCGTTACCCTGCCAAGGCAATGTGAAGTGCCAAGAGCATCAAGACCCGGTATGCGAAGGCTCACCTGTTTGAGAAGGCATGGCCTATGGCGATCATCAGACTCCGTACCGTTGCCACAACGGCCGGCCTGAGCCTCGTTGCGCTTCTGGCGCTGCCCTTCGTGTTGCACGCGGTGGGCGCTGGCTTTGCGGGTCTTTTTGATCCAACCGGCCGGGAGAGCCGTTTTTTCGTGCCGGGCGACAGCATCAGCAACGGCGCCATCTTTGGCCATATGGTGCTGGGCGGTCTCCTGATGGTTTTCATGCCGCTGCAGCTTGTCCCGGTACTGCGCCGGCGTTTTCCGACAGTTCACCGATGGTGCGGACGGGCAGTTTGCCTCGGCGCCGTTCTGACGGGTGCAGGCGGGCTGGCCTACATCGTCTTTCAGGGCACGATTGGGGGCCTGTGGATGGATGCGGGTTTTGCCCTCTACGGGACACTCCTTGTGCTGAGTGCGCTGCAGGCTGTCCGTCACGGGCGCGCAAGACGCTTTGCACAGCATCGCCGCTGGGCCCTGCGGCTTGTCCTGCTGGCCTTCGGCTCCTGGTTTTACCGGCTGCATTATGGCATCTGGTATCTGCTGACGGGCGGGCTGGCGTCCACGCCGCGTTTCGATGGTGCGTTCGACCTTGTCCAGAATGTCGCGTTTTACCTGCCTTATCTGTTGTTGCTTGAACTGTGGCTGCGCCGTGAGCGACGAGAGAGCTAACGGGCGATATCCACCCAGACGAGGCGGTGACGGCTGGCCATCTCAACCGCCTGACCCAGAGGCGTTTCCGCATCCGGCCAGAGCACACCTGTACCGATGACGCGCCAGTCCGAGGAGGGCAGGACGTAATCCACACGCAGGTTCCCGGGCACCGGATCGTTCCAGTCGACGGTGTCCAACGGATCGCCCGTTGCCTGAGCGCTGCCGGTGCTTTCGGGCAGCGGGTCCTGCAGACGGGGGTCGTCCAGTATTCCGGTGATGGCCGCCTTGATCCCCTCGCCGCCGCGGCGGTCCTGATTGAAGTCGCCCATCAGCACAAACCGGTCCTGTGGCGCCGGGCCGAATGTCCCGGCCAGATAGTGTTGCCAGAAGACGATCTCATCGTGGTTGCGCCGCCCGTTGCGGTCTTCCGGCCCGTCGAAGACCGGCGGGCTGGCTTGAAATGCCATGATCGTCACGCGGCCCACGTCGGGCACGTCGATCGGCACGGCCCAGTGTCCGATGGTCGACAACCGCTGAACGGCCTGCGCCTCTGCGGAGGGAAAGGGACCATCCTCGGTGACAGGAAGCAGCGCACCGGGCAGATCCTGCCACAGCATTGCGCTGAAATCCTGTATGGCGTCGATGTCGATGGGGTAGCGGGAGAGGATGGCCATGCCCCCCTCACCGGAGAACCGTCCGTAGCTTTGCGCATCCCGCGGTTCGCCGAGTTTGCCGTTTCCGTCCATATCAAGGCCGGTGGGCATGCCGGCGTTGGGTACAGCCGCGAAACTATAGGGATAGTCGATGTGCCAATTGCTCAGCGCCCGGACATAGGCCATGAGTGCTGCATTGGTCAGGTCATAGTCGAACCCCTGCAACAGCAGGATATCGGCCTGCGCCTCAGCAATGACCTGCAGGGTCGCCGCGATCTGCGCGTCTTCGCCACGCAGGATGTCGCGCAGCAACAGGCCCGGCCCGCGGCGCGAAAGTTCAGCGTTGAATGTCGCTACCCTCAGGCTGTCGGCATGGGCGGTTGCCCCGATGAGCAGGATCAGGAAAGCGGCGATCAGGCCGCTTGATAGTCGATGTCTTCCGCCGCGCTTTGGTAGGCGCGTTTGCGTTTTTCCTCGATCATGCTGGCGACCCGGTTCATGGCGATGCCGCGCATGATCATGCTGGCGGGAAGAAAGGCCCATGCGGTGATCGTCCAGATAAGGGTTTGAGGGTTCTCAAGTGACACCGGGTTTACCAGATCAGACGTGGCCTTGACCACTGCCGGGATGATGAATGGCAAGAGAAATCCGAGAGCGATATTCACCCGGGCATCGCGCTGCAACCGGTAGAGCACATCCCCCCCGGCGGTTGGATCGAAAAGGGGCAGATTGACCCAGACGTTGAATGCGCCCTTGCGCACGGGCCAGCCCCAGAGACGGACCAGCGCCACGAAGGCGACCATGGCGATCAGAGAGATCAGGTAAGAGATGCCTGCGGCGGAGCGTACGTTGTTGATGATATCCGTCGAGGCATCATAGGGCAGCATCAGCACGATCAGGCGCACCGGCGAGTAGGGAAAGTCGATTGCGTTGCCGATGATCGTTCCAATGGCGGTGATGCCCTGGGTCATCGAGGTCGGATCGGAATTGCCGCGCGAAATGGCGGTGAGCAGCAAGACGGTGATGAAGAGCGCGACAAACCGCAGCCGGTTGAAGGGGGCTGCGTCGCGGAATTCCACGATGCTTGGAGAGGTCGAGTTGTATTCCACGAAGGTCAGGAAGGCCGCGAGCAAGGCCGCGAGCACAACCATCTGTGACTGGTCCGACGCCACATCGGGCAGCAGCAGCGCTGGCGTGGCGATCAAAAGCGCCACCAGAAGTCCGCGCATCGCTGCGCCTGACATACGTACAAGCATCCGTCTTTTTCCCTTCAAACTGGTCAGGCGCGATTCTTTGCCGCTTCCTTGTCCCAACTTGATGCCACCGGGGCGGTGGTCTGCTGCCTCATTCTTGCCCCATTTGTGACATCATTCGTCTAAGTTCTGCAAGTCTCGTGGTTAACAAGACGCAATCCATTGGGCGTTTTGAGGGAATGGGTGGTGCCTTCTTGCATCAATACTGTGGCAGAAAACTGGCAGCACCCAAGATGTTGTGGGCGCTACGAAAGCGCCCACTAAAATGATGTTAATACTTTGTCATTGTCCCTGAATTGGCAACCTGCCGCGTTCGGGGTCAGACCCAGGGGCGGGCCTGCGCTGCTGACGCTTCATAGGTATCGATGGAGGCGGCTTTCTCCATCGTCAGGCCGATGTCGTCGAGACCGTTCATCAGGCAGTGCTTCTTGAAAGGATCAAGCTCGAAACTGAACACATCGCCATCCGAGGTGGTCACGGTCTGTGCGTCCAGATCGATGGTCATGCGCGCGTTGGAGCCTTTCTCCGCGTCCTTCATCAGCACATCGACCTGCTCTTGCGGCAGTGCGATGGGCAGGATGCCGTTCTTGAAGCAGTTGTTGTAGAAGATGTCGGCAAAGGACGGTGCGATCACGCAGCGGATGCCGAAATCCTTGATCGCCCAGGGCGCGTGCTCACGCGACGACCCGCAGCCGAAGTTGTCGCCCGCCACAAGGATTTCCGCCTCGCGGTAGGCCTCCTTGTTCAGCACGAAATCGGGGATTTCCTTGCCGTCGTCGTCATAGCGCATCTCGTCAAAGAGGTTCACGCCGAGGCCGGAGCGTTTGATTGTTTTCAGGAACTGCTTGGGGATGATCATGTCGGTGTCGACATTGATCAGGGGCATCGGCGCGGCGATCCCGGTGAGGGTATTGAACTTGTCCATCTTGTCTCTCCTCGCCTTGAAAAGGCTGTCGGTGGGGCGTCTGTTTTACGTCGGTATCGTGTCGGTATCACGTCGGTGCGAGGCGCACGCCGTATTTACCGGCAGGTAAGGTGGGCTTTCAGGCCACCTTTGCCGTCACATCAGGTCCCGTACATCCGTCAGTTTTCCCGTGATCGCCGCCGCCGCCGCCATGGCGGGTGACATAAGGTGCGTGCGTCCGCCGCGGCCCTGGCGCCCTTCGAAGTTGCGGTTCGAGGTCGCGGCACAGCGCTCGCCCGGTTGCAGCTGGTCGGGGTTCATCGCCAGACACATGGAACAGCCCGCAAGGCGCCACTCAAAGCCCGCGTCCTTGAAGATGTCCGCCAGACCTTCCTCCTCGGCCTGCGCCCGGACGAGGCCGGAGCCCGGCACGACCATGGCGCGTTTCACGCCGATCTTCTTGCCTTTCAGGATCGCGGCTGCGGCGCGCAAATCCTCGATGCGGCCATTGGTGCAGGAGCCGATGAAGACCGTGTCGATCTCCACATCCCGCAGCGGCGTGCCCGGCGTCAGCCCCATGTAGTCGAGCGAGCGCTGGGCAGCGCCGACCTTGCCGCCTTCGAAATCATCCGCAGCGGGGACGGCCGCGGTGATCGGCAGCACGTCCTCGGGCGAGGTGCCCCAGGTGACAACCGGCGCGATGTCTTCCCCCTTGATGGTGATCACCTTGTCCCATTCCGCGTCATCGTCGGAGTAGAGCGTCTTCCACCAATCCATCGCCGCTTCCCACTGCGCGCCTTTGGGCGCGTGCGGACGGCCTTTGCAGTATTCAAAGGTTTTCTCGTCGGGTGCGATGAGACCGGCGCGCGCGCCGCCTTCGATGGCCATGTTGCAGACCGTCATGCGGCCTTCCATCGAGAGGCCCCGGATCGCTTCGCCGCAGTATTCGATCACGTAGCCTGTGCCGCCTGCGGTGCCGGTTGCGCCGATAACCGAGAGCGTGATGTCCTTGGCGGGCACACCTGGGCGCAGCTTGCCGGTGATCTCGACCTTCATGTTCTTCGATTTCTTCTGGATCAGCGTTTGCGTGGCCAGCACATGCTCGACCTCGGAGGTGCCGATGCCATGCGCCAGCGCGCCAAAGGCGCCGTGGGTCGCGGTGTGACTGTCCCCGCAGACGACGGTCATGCCGGGCAGGGTCCAGCCCTGCTCGGGGCCGACGATATGTACGATGCCCTGCCGTACGTCCGTGACCGGGTAGTAGTGAATGCCAAAATCCCTGGCATTTGTATCGAGGGCCGCCACCTGCACCGCGCTGTCCTCGGTCATGTTCGAGGGGGCCTCGCGGCCCGGTGTCGTCGGTACGTTATGATCCGGCACGGCGATGGTCTTTTCGGGCGCGCGCACCTTGCGGCCGGCCATGCGCAAGCCTTCGAAAGCCTGCGGCGAGGTCACCTCGTGCACGAGATGGCGGTCGATATAAAGCAGGCAGGTGCCATCGTCGGCTTCATGCGCGACATGGGCATCCCAGATTTTGTCATAGAGTGTGTTGGGGGACATCGGGCCGCGCCCATCATGTGGACATAAAATATCTGCAGTCGGGTGGAGCGGCTATAGTCGGGCAAGCACGGTTTGGCTCGCCCCAAAGAAGCGTTCGCGCAGCCGCGCGCGATCATCCATGTCGACAATACGAGTCATGCGCACCAGATACAGGCATGACGGGCCTGTCGCAAGGGTTGGCAGCTTGTGAGCCGGCTTTGTCTGTGCCAGTTTCGGTCGAAAGGAGCATGCATGGAGACCGAAGAAGAACCTTTTGCCGCCGCCTTGATGTCGGTTGACGAGATCTGGTTCCTGTTCGTCAGCTTCCTCCAGAGCATCATCACCCCCGGCTGGCGGCAGAATCAGGTGCTGATCGTGCTCGGGCTGGCGGTGCTGGCCTATTGCCTGCACATCGTCTCGGGGCAGATCATCGACAGCCGCGTGCGCGCCCGCGAGGGCTGGTCCAAATGGCAGCTGCGCATGATCGTGCAGATCAAGCGCCGCATGGGGCTGATCTGGTTCGCGGTGCTGGCGGGCGGGCTCTACCTGATCATGCAACAGGTCACCTGGCCGTCGCGGTCCTACTTCATCGGGTTGGCGGCGACGCTGGCGATTGTCTGGACCGGCATCGCCTATGCCGCGCGGCTGGTGCGCAACCGCTTCCTGCGGCGGCGGGGGACCTGGGGGTTGTGGAGCTACGCCACGCGTTATCTCGTGGGCGTCTCGGATGAGGTTTCCTCCTTTCTCGATGACATCGCGCTTGATATCGGGGATTTCCACCTCTCGGTTCTGACGCTGATCTCCGCCGCTGTCGTCATTGGCGTGCTCTTCACCGTGGCGCGGCTGGTCAGTTCGACCACCGCCGCCAGCATCCGCCGCAACGAGGATATCAGCCCCTCGATGCAGGTGCTGGCCGTCAAGGGCGTGCAGATCTTCCTCTATGGCTTTGCCTTTTTCATGGGGGTCAAGGCGGTTGGGATTGATCTTACGGGCCTCGCGGTGCTTTCGGGGGCCATCGGTGTGGGCCTGGGTTTCGGTCTGCAGAAGGTGGTGTCGAACCTCGTCTCGGGCGTGATCATCCTGCTTGATAAGTCGATCAAGCCCGGCGATGTGATCTCGCTCGGCGAGACCTTCGGTTGGATCAACGCGCTTGGCGCGCGCTACGTGAGCGTGGTGACGCGGGACGGTCGGGAGTATCTGATCCCCAACGAAGACCTCATCACCGGGCAGGTGGTGAACTGGTCGCATTCCAACGAATATGTTCGGCTGGATATCTTTTTCGGCACCTCATACGGCTGCGATCCGCATCAGGTGCGCAAGCTGGCGATCGAGGCGGCGGCGGAGGTGGACCGGGTGCTGGCGCATCCCAAGCTGCCGGGCTGCCATATCGTCGGGTTTGGCGACAGTTCGGTGGATTACATCCTGCGGTTCTGGATCAAGGATCCGACGGGCGGGCTGACCAATATCCGCGGCAACGTCTACCTGGCGCTCTGGGATGCGTTCAAGGCGCATAACATTTCCATTCCCTTCCCGCAGCGCGAGGTACGCCTGCTGGAGGATGAGGCCCCGGCAGCGGCCGATGAGGCAAGTTCACCTTAACCGCAGCCTGTCATTGAAATGTCGCCAACCTGTTGTTACCCTTAAAGGGCCCCAGCGCCGGGGGTCAGGCGGCGCGATCAAAGGAGGACGATGTCCTGTCTATCCATGCTGACGCAGCGGATGCTGCTCAAAACGGGTCTGCGGTAATGGTCACCGCGACCGACACAGCCACAAGCGAAACGCTCCTGGCGACCATCCTTTCATCCCTCTCCGACGACAAGGCCGAAGACATCGTGCAGATCGACCTGCGCGGCAAGACCGAGATCGGCGACTATATGGTGATCTGTTCCGGGCGTTCGACCCGTCAGGTGGCCGCGATTTCGGAAAAGCTCGCACAGACCGTGAAGGACGCGTTTGGGCGGACCGCGAAGGTCGAGGGCAAGGAAACGGGCGACTGGGTGCTGATCGACACAGGCGACGTGATCGTGCATGTGTTCCGCCCGGAAGTGCGCGAGTTCTATCAGCTTGAGAAGATGTGGCAGCCGATGAGCGGCTCGGAGAGCGCGGCCAACTGATCCCACGGGATCGGGGACGTTCTTTATGCGCGTGCACATTGTTGCGGTGGGGCGTTTGCGCCCGGGACCGCAGAAGGACTTGATCGACGATTATCTGACCCGGTTTGACCGGACGGGCCGGGGCCTTGGCCTCGGGCCAGTGCGCGTGGTCGAGGTCGATGACCGCAAGGGTGGCGGCATGGCGGCGGAAGCCGTGCTGATCCGCCGGGCGCTGCCGGAGGGCGCGGTGATCGCGGTGCTGGACGAGCGGGGCCGGGTGGAAAGCTCGCCCGACTTCGCACAGCGTCTGGCCGGGTGGCGCGATGCGGGGCGGGGAGATCTGGCGCTGGTGATCGGCGGCGCGGACGGGAACGACCCGGCGCTGCGGGCGGAGGCGGATTTCGCCCTGTCCTTCGGCAAGATGGTCTGGCCGCACATGCTGGTGCGGGTGATGCTGGCCGAACAGCTTTACCGCGCGGCCTCGATCCTCGCGGGCACACCTTATCATCGGGTCTGACAGGGGTACCAATACCCGCTGCCGGCGTTTGGACCATGAAAACCTGACCCCGCGCCGTGCCTGTCGGTGACGCCAGGTTTTGCCCGTGACTGCCTTTCGGGCCGGGACCGGTCGTGCAGTGAACGTCCGGCACGTCCCGATCCGACCGGTTTTCAGCACCCTCAGACCGATCCGCCGTGCGTCTTCGCCAAACGCTCCCTGGCCGCGTGGGGTGGCGCGCCGCAACAGACCCGCTTTGACAATCGCGGACAACTGCGCGACGCTGCCGGCATGTCTCGGAAAGGCTGCCCTGATGGTGTTAGAGATAAACCTGCCCCTGATCCTCCTTGCGGCGCTTGTCGCCAGTGCCAGCCCCGGCCCGGCGACGCTGGCCATTGCCGGGACGTCGATGGCGTCGGGCCGTGCGTCCGGGCTGTCGCTTGCCGCGGGGATCACCACCGGCTCGCTGATCTGGTCGGTGTCGGCGGCACTTGGCCTCGGGGCGATCATGCTTGCGAACACATGGGTTTTCGAGATGATCCGCTATGCCGGGGCGGCCTATCTCATGTTCCTGGCCTATAAATCCGCGCGCTCCGCCTTTTCATCGAAGGATGTGGCGGCGAAATCCATCGCGGGCACCACGTCGGCGCTCTACTCCAAGGGCCTCCTGCTTCACATCACCAACCCCAAGGCGGTTCTGTTTTTCGGATCGCTCTATTCGCTTGGCATTCCGGCGGGATCTTCCCTTGCGGAACTGGCGATGGTGATCGGCGCTGTCGGTGTGCAGAGCTGCCTGATATTTCACGGATATGCCCTGTTGTTTTCCTCGGGCAGGATGACGCGCCTCTACCTGCGCCTGCGGCGCGGGTTCGAGGCGGCCTTTGCGGTTGGTTTTGGTGCGGCGGGTTTCAAGATCCTGACGGCGCGGCTGCAGGGCCCCTAGGCCTTCGCGGTCAGCCGCCTGTGCTGAGATCCTGCGCAAGCATCAGGGCATTGCCGTCCGGATCGTAGAAGGTGGCGGTGCTGACCATGCCCTCGATGGTTTCGGTCTCGCCGTCAAAAGCAACGCCTGCCGCCTCCAGAGACCCGCGCGCCGCCGCGATGTCGGCCACGCCAAAGACCGGGACGGTATTGCCGGGTGCCGGTTCCGCCTGTTCGCCGAGCCCCAGCGTCACGCCCTGGGTCTTGGTCTGCATCTCGCTCCAGCCCGCCTCGTCGATGTGGTGGATCAGCTCGAACCCGAGCTTGGCGTGATACCATTCCGCACTCGCATGACGGTCCCGGACCGACAGGGCCAGCGTGATGGTGTTGTCCAGGGTGACAAGCGACATGAAACTTTCCTTTGGTCTAAAAATAAAGTAACTATACTTTATGGACATAAATCTTCTTGTCAAGCTTACGTCCCGGGCGTGGTCCCTGAACATTCTGGCGCTGCTGCACGCGGGCATTCCCGGTCGGCAGGCGCCATTGCTGGCGGCGACCAGCGCCAGCCGCACGTCCTTTGCCGCGAGCCTTGAGCATCTTGTCCAGCTTGGGCTGCTGGAGCGGAACCCGGGGCATGGCCACCCGCTGCGCCCCGAATTCCGTCTGACCCGCAGCGGTGCTGTGGCCGCCGAAACCGCCAGCAGGATCGTGCATGCCGTCCCGGATGACGGGGAATTCGCCCTGTTGCGGCGCAGTTGGACGGTGCCGATCCTGGCGCTGACGCAGAGGCCCCGGCGCTTTTCCGTCCTCAAGTCGGATTTGGCCACGATCACGGACAGGGCGCTGTCGACATCGCTGCATCAGTTGGAAGAACGGGCGTGGCTTCGACGCGACATCGATGTCACGAAACGGGTGCCGCACCCCACCTACCGCGCGGCCAACCGGGGGATCGAGATCAACCGGGCAGTGGCGCTCGGCGCCTCGGCGCGCTGATCGATTGTGTCACCTGCGCGGGGTCGCGAAGGATCCCGGCCTGCCCAGTTGGCCCCCGGGGCGGCTTTACGCCGGGGCCCGGGCTGCTGCCTTGCGCCTTGTTATCTTATAAAGTAACAAAAAATGACCACGCCGAGGGTAGATCATGAGAAAGCACGCCGCGGACCGGCAAAACGACGTTCTGGACGTGTTGAAATCCCGCGACAGGCCGATGACCGCCTATCAGATTCTTGAGCAGTTGCAGGCCACTGAGCCGGATATCGCACCGCCAACCGTCTATCGAACACTCTCGGCCCTGACCGATCAGGGGCGCGCGCATCGGCTTGAATCGATCAAGGCGTTCGTGCCCTGCCGCTGCAGTCACGCCGAAAGCGTTCCGGTGCTCGCGATTTGCGAGGACTGCGGGTCGGTCGAGGAACATGACGGTAGCGCGCTCTTGCCCGCATTCACCGCTCTCACGGATCACAATGCCTTTCGTGCGGACCGGCATATCGTCGAAATTCACGGGCAGTGCGGACGGTGTGCTGCCTGATATCCCCCCATCAGCTGTATTGGACAAACCATGAAACAGACACTTTCCCTGATCGCCCTTCTTGCCGCCGTTCCCGCCCTGGCAGAGGACACACGCCAGCTGGGCGCCCATGAGCATGGTGTCGGCGCGCTCGACATCGCGATCGAGGGCACGACCGTTGCGATGGCGTTGCGCGCGCCGGGAGCGGATATCGTCGGGTTCGAATATGCCGCGAAGAGCGAGGCGGATCGCGCCGCCGTCGATGCCGCGGTTGCGACGCTTGCCCGCCCGCTCGATCTCTTTGTCCTGCCTGCCGCGGCCGAATGTTCCGTCACGCAGGCGCGGGCGGCGCTGGAGACCGAGGACGCGCATGACGATCATCATGAGGATCACGCCAGCCATGACGGGCATGAGGCGCATGAGGATCATGCCAGCCATGATGGACATGACCATGACGATCACGCTGGCCACGATGCGCATGAGCATGATGATCACGCCCATGACAAGCACCACGCGCATGGCGAAGAGGCGACGCACAGCGAATTCCATGCCGACTACACGCTGACATGCGCTGCCCCTTCTGCGCTGACCGAAATTGGCTTTGCCTATTTCGAGACATTCGAGAATGCGCGGGAGCTGGAGGTGCAGATTGTCACCGGATCCGGGGCTCAGGCCTTTGAGGTGATGCGTGACGCGCCCGCCCTGGACCTGCGCAACCTTTTCTGAGGTGATGCAGCCCATCCTCAAGCTGTCGGGGGCTCGCTTTCGGTGGCCGGGCCGCGCAGGCTTTGGCCTGTCCGTGGCTGATTTTGCCGTCGGATCGGGCGAAACCGTCATGCTGCTGGGGGAAAGCGGGTCAGGGAAATCCACCCTGCTGTCGCTCATCTGCGGCACGATCCTGCCCGACCGGGGCAGCATCGAAATCGCGGGCACCGACATCACCCGGCTGTCGGGCAGCGGCCGGGACCGGTTCCGGGCCGAACAGATCGGGGTCATCTTTCAACAGTTCAACCTGCTGCCCTTCGGCACGGTGATGGACAACATCCTCTTGCCGCTCCGGTTTGCGCCTGAGCGCCGGAAACGTGCGGGGGAGGCAAAGGATGCGGCCCAGACGCTGTGCACGGCGCTCGGGTTGCCGGAGGCCGTACTGGGCGCAAAGGCCAATGCGCTCAGTGTCGGACAGCAGCAACGTGATGCTGTCGCCCGCGCCCTGATTGGACAGCCGCCGCTGATCATCGCCGATGAACCGACCTCTGCGCTCGACGCGGACAGCCAGGCCGCCTTTCTGGAGCTGCTTTTCCAGCAGACCTCGGCACATGGGGCGTCGCTGCTGATGGTCAGCCATGATGCGCGGCTGGGCGACAGGTTCGACCGCGTGGTCCGGATGGAGGAGATCGCGGCCATCGAACGGGCTGTCGCATGATCTTTCGCCTTGCCATCGCATCGCTTGCGGCGCGCGCCTTGACGGTCGGGATGACGATCCTGGCCATCGGGCTGTCGGTGGCCCTGTTTCTTGGCGTGGAAAAGGTGCGCACCGGGGCAAAGGCGAGTTTCGCCGACACCATTTCCGGCACGGATCTGATTGTGGGGGCGCGGTCGGGCTCGGTGCAGCTTCTGCTCTATTCGGTGTTCCGCATCGGCAATGCGACGAACAATGTCACCTGGCAGAGCTATCAGGACATTGCCGCGCGGCCGGATGTGGACTGGATCGTGCCGATTTCGCTGGGCGACAGTCACCGGCAGTTCCGCGTGATGGGCACGTCGCAGGCGTTTTTCGAGCATTACAGGTACCGGCAGGGACGCGCACTGGAAATGGCCGAGGGCGTCGTGATGGCGGATCTCTTCGACACGGTCATCGGCGCGGATGTTGCCGCGACGCTGGGCTATACCGTGGATGATCCGATCATCGTGGCCCATGGGCTGGCCTCCTTTGCCGAGCATAAGGATCAGCCGTTTCGCGTGTCGGGGGTTCTGGCAAAGACCGGCACGCCGGTGGACCGTACGGTGATTGTCAGCATGGAGGCGATCGAGGCGATCCACGTGGACTGGCAGGGCGGCGCGCAGATCCCCGGCCAGTCGACGCCGGTCGAGGTGATCAGGGGCATGGACCTGACCCCGCAGGCGGTCACGGCGGCGCTTGTCGGTGTCGAAAGTCCGCTGCAGACCTTCGCCTTGCAGCGCGCGATCAATGAATACTCGCAGGAGCCGCTTCTGGCGATCCTGCCGGGCGTGGCGCTGCAGGAGCTCTGGGGCATCGTCGGGATTGCCGAGACCGCGTTGCTGGCGGTCTCGGCCATGGTGGTGGTGACCGCGCTGATCGGCATGATGGCGACGATATTTTCAAGTCTGAACGAACGGCGCCGGGAAATGGCGATCTTTCGCGCCATGGGGGCAACGCCCGCAACCATCCTCGGCCTGCTGGTGCTCGAAGCGATGGTGACGGCCGCAGTGGGCGCGGTTCTGGGTCTGGCGCTGCTCTACGCGGGGCTGACGATAGCCCAGCCGATGGTGGACAGCGCCTTTGGCCTCTGGCTGCCCATCGAACCACCGGCCCTGCGGGAAATCTGGGTCATGCTGGCGGTTGTCGGCGCTAGCGCAATCGTGAGCTTCATTCCGGCGGTCAGAGCCTACAGACTTTCGCTGGCTGATGGTATGATGGTAAAAACGTGACGGTTGAAAGAGGTCATCGATGCTGAACCGAAGATCCGCCCTTGCCCTGCTGTCGGCGACGGCAGCCGCGCCGACGGCGGCGCTCTCCCGAACGCCGGACGAGATCATGTGGGATGACCTGATCCCGCCGGGCGTGCCCTATTCCGAGATCATCGGGGAGGGCGAGCTGGACGAGATCAACGACCTTTGGAACCCGATCTATGACGCCAATGCGACCAAGCTGAACGAAGCGTTGAACGGCGCCTATATCACGATGCCCGGCTTCATCATCCCGTTGGATTTCAGCGCCGAGGGGGTGCGGAATTTCATCTTGGTGCCCTATGTGGGGGCCTGCATTCACGTCCCCCCACCCCCGGCCAATCAGCTGGTCATGGTCACGGCGAAGACACCCTGGCCGGGCGATCAGCTGTGGGATCCTGTCTGGGTGACCGGCACGATGCGGACGCAGCTGCAGTCCACCGAGCTTGGCCAGACGGGGTATTCGATCACTGCCGAGGAAATGACGGTGTACGAATGGTGACCCGCCTCCTTTAAAGATGCGTGGGGCTTGCCGCTGCTGCCCGCGCGCAGGATCTGCCCACCGGTCTTTAGCGTGGCTGCAAGCGGCCTTTGGATACGGGGTCATCCAAATGAAATTCGAAACCCGGCACCGCGGGGTTGCGGGATGATGGACAGGCGACCGCCAAGCGCCTCGACCGTGGCCTTGACGATGCTTAATCCCATCCCCGTGCCACCCGCATCGCGCCGCGTCGTGAAAAAGGGCGTCAGGATCTTGTCCCTGTTCCCGGGGCTGATCCCCGTACCATTGTCCGACACCAGCATGGCGGTGGTCGCGGCGTCCCGTTCCACGGTCAGGGTCACGTGGTCAGCCGCATGTTGTGCCGCGTTTTCCAGAAGGTGGGTGAGAATGATCGTCAGCGTCCGCGCGTCCATGGGAAGCTGCGCATCCGGGTTCTGCAGCGTGATGTCGAGATCGGGGAAAGTTGCTGCCACGCTCTGTTCCACGTCCCGCAGCCGACAGATGCCCGCCGTGGCGCTTTGATCGGCGAGGCTGAAGGCGCGCATGTTCTCCAGCAGGTCCTCCATGCGTTTGCCGCCCGTGTCGATGGCGTCCAGAAGGCGGTGCCGTTGGTCGGCGGGCATCTGGTCATCGCGCAAGAGCTCCGCTGCACCTTTCAGGGTGGTCAGGGGCGATTTGAGCTCATGGGTCACATGGGCGGTGTAGGATTTCAGCGCATCCTGCTGGCGCTGCAGACGTTCGGTCAGGGAATGAAAGCTCTGGCTGAGGTTTTCGATTTCCCGCGTTCCGAATTTGTCGAGGGGGGCCAGTTTTTCGCTGCCCTGGGCTGCGGATTGGGTGCGCCGGATCAGCAGGTGAATGGGGCTGGTGATGAACCGCCAGAAGACAAAGCCGATCAGGCCGGTCGAGAGCAGGACAAAGGCCCCGGCCTTTGCCAGGCTGACACGTTCGCCGTAGAGAAAGCGGAAAATGTGGTTGGGTGTCCGGCTGATGTAGACCGCACCCACCACGGTACCCTCCACCAGGACCGGTATCGCCACGAAGACGCGCACCCGCGCGCCGCGGCTCAGCGAGTAGAGGACCGGTTCCGGGCCTTCGCGCACCCGGACACGGGCGGCTGAGACGACCCTGCCGTCGAGCGCCTGCGCAACCTCGGCGACATTGGCCAGCGATTGCCCGATCTCGGCGGTTCCGGCGAAGACCCTGCCCTCGGCGTCCAGAAAGCGGTAGCCGGCAAGGGTGCGGGCCTGGGCGTCTTGTGCAATGCGGGTCAGCTGCGGCGCAATGCTGAGGTAGACGGCGGCGGCGGGCGTTTCTGCTGGGGTGCCATCCGGCCGGGGCGGAAGGACGGTGCCCTGGTTGATCGAAAGCGACGGGAACACCGGGTCGAGCGCCGGGGAGGTGCGCAGCGCTCTGCCGTCATCCGGGCGTTGGCTTTCGTAAAGCTGCGCATAGCTTGCCGACAAGACCGATGCCTGCGTCAGCAGGCTTTCCTCGGTTTGCTGCACCAGCTGGCTGTCATAGAACTTGAAGAGGAACAGGCCGGCGAAGGGCAGGCAGAGCACCAGCCCCAGGACCAGCAGCACCACCGACCAGAGCCGGGGTCGCCACTTGCGCTTCAGGGTGCCGTGCACGCACCCATCCTCAGGCCGACGCCGTGCACGGTGACGATACCGTCCTCGCAGCCGGCCCCGCTCAGCTTGGCCCTGATGTTGCGGATGTGGCTGTCGATGGTGCGGTCCGAGACATGGATGTTGTGGCCATAGAGCGCGTCTATCAGGCTGGCTCTGGACATCACCCTGTCCGGCCGGGCCAGCAAGACCGTGAGCAGCGTGAATTCCGACGCCGTGAGGCTGATGGCCACCCCGGCAAAGCGGCAGGCGTGGCGTTCCGGGTCGATCTGCAGATCTCCGTGGACAAGGTTCTGGTCCTGCTGTGCGGGCAGGGGGGCGGTGCGTTTCAGAATGGCCTTGATCCGCGCCACCAGCTCGCGCGGGGAAAACGGCTTTGTCAGGTAGTCATCGCCGCCGATCTCCAGGCCCACGATCCGGTCGATCTCGTCATCCCGGGCGGTGAGGAACAGGATCGGCACGTCGGAGCCCTTGCGGATGGTGCGGCAGACATCCAGCCCGTCCTTTTCCGGCAGGCCGATGTCCAGCACGATCAGGTCGGGGCGGGCCTGCCGGAACATCTCCAGCGCGGTGAGCCCGTTGTCGGCAAAGCCCACGGCGTACCCAGCCTTTTCGACGGCGAATCCTGTCACGTCCCGAATGCTGGGGTCGTCATCGACAACAAGGATGCGCTTGGTCATGGAACGCTCGACTGCAGATACTGATCGTGAAGATACGCCTGAAGGCGCCAGTTCCGAAAGCCCCATTCGCGCCAGTTTCGAGGGGTCATGATCTGCTGTTCGGCATCGTCGGTCGTCCTGCAGATCTTTCGTTTCGCTTTCCGTTCATAGCGGTGGATTTCCGGCAGGGCCTGCGGCCCGAGGTTACAGACATAGGAGATGTCCAGCCGGGTCGGGGCTGCGCTGTGATGCAGGTTGTAGCCGGCGATCACCTGCGCAAAATTGACAAAGCAGCAGAGGTACACTGTCACGGACAGCGAGTAGAAATTCATGCGCATGAGCCAGGCATTGCCGTGGTCCCTGACCATCTGGATCACGATCAGCACCAGCCCGGTCAGCACCAGCCCCATCCAGATAAAGGCGGCCACCCGCAGGTAAGTGAGCGCATAGACGTCAACATAGAGGCTGAGGCGAAAGGCGGCGGTCACCACCAGAAACATGTTCTGTCCCAACCAGAGGAAGAGCAGCGCCCGGAGCCTGCGGTCCGTGCCGATCAGGTGGCTGGTTGCGACGGCAAACGCTCCTGCCAGCAGGGCCGTCACGACAAGCGGATAGGCCCCGCGGTGGGCATAGGTTGCGTAGCTCATCCCCTCAGGCAGCGTGACGCCGCCGGTGAGAATGCCGATGTCCATCACCGTCTGCACCAGAAACAGGAGATTGAAGAGGAAAAGAGAGGTCCGGACAGACGCCGGATTTATCAGAAAAGCTGCCCGACCCGGCCCGGTCCGCGATTGCGCGGGGGCTTGCGGCAGCGACCCCAGCCAGCGGGCGTCCAGGTTCAGATAGGGCCACAGGAATGAGGCGGCGGCGCACCAGAACGCCACGCGCCACCCGATGTCGGGATCAAGGAGCGCCTGGGGGTCCATCGCTTCGAGCACGTCTTGCAGGATCGGATTCGCGGCGCTCAGAAGCAGGAGAAACACACCGCCAGCCAGCAGCGGCAGCAGTAACGCGCTGGCCTGTCTTCGAAGGCCCGATCCCATCCGGGACCGGTCGATGTTTTCCGTGCCGGTCCTTGCCAGCAGGGTTGCGCCGACGGTTGAAAGACGCAGGAAAACGCGGAAAGCACGCCCGCCGCTCACAAGCCGACCATATGTCATCCAGATGGCCAGCCCGATCACGCCGCTCAGGCTGAAGAGCAGCGATATGGTCTGCAGCTGTTCCACAAGTGGCAGGTTGCAGAGCAGTTCGATCCCAAGCACGACGGCCCATGCGCGCCTATTCGCGCCGCCGGGTTTGAAGGCCAGCATGGCGGCGGAGAGGATCAGCGCAAAAAGCGCGATCGAAAGGCCGGGGCTGTGGTGCCAGAACAGCCAATCCGCCATCAGCACCAGCAGTGCCAGAACGGCAAGGCCCTGCCTCTTGCGCCAGTCAGCCTGGCCGGACTGATGGTCTGAGCCACCCCTGACAGACCCCGCGCCCGTGTCGGCATCCGCGCCCAGCCACCAAGCGTCCAGTCGGATGCGCTCCGGCACCCCGTGAACCAGTAAACCGCGATGCATGTCCTGTCTCCTCAATTCCAAAGTCATCTGCGGCCATACTGGCGTGTCGCGGTGCACAGGAGGCGCGCAGGACGTGCAGGGTGCAGGGGTGTTTCGTGCAGGTTTCGCGCAGACATCAGATCTGCGCGGGGCCGCCTGTGCCCCGGGCGCATCCCGCCTTGACCATCGAGGGCAATGCGCCTTGGCCGAATAAATCGCCCCGGTCGCGTGTTCTCTGGATACGTGGTCGCCTTGAAGGCGCCTGGCAACAGGAGGAGAATCTATGTATTATAGTATCAAAACGGCGCTGATCGGTCTCTGCGCGCTTGGGTTTGCAAGCGTCGCGCTGGCCGATGGGCACGCCAGCACGTCGTGGACGCTGGATGGTGCCGCGTCGAACGTCGCATTTGGCTCCATCAAGAACGACACGGTGGGGGAGGTGCACAGTTTCGAGACGCTGTCCGGCACCGTGATGCCCGATGGCACCGCGACCATCGAGATCGCGCTCGGCTCTGTCCAGACAAACATCGACATTCGCAATGAGCGGATGATCGAGCATGTGTTCAAAGGCGCCCCGACCGCCACCTTGACCGCCCGGATCGACATGGCCGAGGTCAATGGCCTTGCGGTCGGAGAGACCACGGTGATCGACGTGGAGGGTATGCTGTCGCTGGTCGGTGCCGCGGTCGACATAGAGACGGAGATGTTTGTCGCCCGCCTGTCCGACAGCGCCGTCATGGTCACGACCAACGACATGGTATTCCTGAGCACGGAGGATGCGGAGATCGACGCCGGTGTGACGACGTTGATGGAACTGGCGGGTCTGTCCGGCATCACGCGAACGGCGCCGGTGACACTGCGCCTGGTCTTTACCGCGGATGAGCAAAAAGCAGAGGTGGCCCCGGCCGCCCCTGCACCGACACCGGTTGTGCAGATCGCCGGGGATGTGACGCAGGGCAAGAAGGTGTTTCGCAAGTGCAAGGCCTGCCACAGCGTGAAGGCGGGCAAGAACGGCGCGGGGCCAAGCTTGCACGGGATTTTCGGCAGGACCGCCGGGCAAGGGGATGGATTTTCCTATTCGGACGGGATGATGGCGTCGGGTATTGTCTGGGACCGGGAGACGCTTGCCGCCTTTCTCGCAAAGCCAAGAGATTACGTGCGCGGCACATCCATGGCCTTTGCAGGCCTGAAGAAGGAAGAAGACCTGAACGACGTGATTGCCTATTTGTTTGATGTTACAAGGTTGTAAGAAAACCTTTAAAAAGTTTCCGAATCCGCTTGAACTCCATGTGCAGCGGACGTAGTAGAAGCGCATGAAAAGTGTCGCGGGATGGAGCAGCCCGGTAGCTCGTCAGGCTCATAACCTGAAGGTCGTAGGT
>ERZ1740065.199-NODE-199-length-28973-cov-7.964762_pt1 | contig 28973 bp, 32 predicted proteins | sample MGYA00581738_ERZ1740065 | MGnify/ENA primary metagenome ERZ1740065 (study PRJEB43018, sample SAMN04849749) | marine metagenome | isolation source: floating plastic debris | place: Pacific Ocean | collected 2008-09-01 | study: EMG produced TPA metagenomics assembly...
GTAGCCAATTTCGTAGGCATAGCCTTGCCCCATCGAGCGATCTGTCTTCGCCCGTCTAGTCTCATCGGCGTTATAACCGACATGGTACGTCGGTTCTACTCCGCCAGAGCCATAACCCTCACTCCGTTCCGCCCGTCCCACCTCATCGGCGTTGTAGCCAATCTCACGTTTGTAAGTTGCCATCGGGGAGACGGCAAACAGGTGGCGCACGACCGCATCAATCACCTCGCCCTTAAAGCGCAAGGTGCAGGTACGGGCACCTTTCCGGCGCTGGGGCACAATGCCGTTCCTCAACAGATGGCGATCCAATGTCCAGCCGATGTTCTGAGCGACATCCTGACAGATGCGCTGAGGCTGACGGCTGCATTCGTAAATGATCCAGCCATCAGCAGAATAGTCAGACATCCGACCACATTGGATGGTCAGGATATTGTGCTGCCGCAGCAGCGGCAGGATGAACCGCTGCACTTTATAGATCGTCTCATCCCACTCGCGACCAACCAGGGACGTGATGACGATCAAGTTCTTCAGCGGAAAGCCCCGTTCCTCATCGGTTTCGGTCAAGTACTTGAGCAACAGGGCGGTGCTGTCAGCGCCTAAGCCATAGCTAAGGATAACGGGTTGATCGTCTTGGACTGGGGAAGCTTCGGTTGATTGCCAGCCAGGAAAACAGAGTGATCGCAGATCGGCATCAGTAACCTGTTTTAGCTTTTGTATGGTGTCACTCCACAGGTACAACGGTTCTTTGCGATCGTTGTCTGCAGCGAGTGCAGTATCCACCGTGCTCCCTCTCATCGCTTCCAGATCGAGGGTAGGCGGAGTAATACGAATAGGCATAAAAATTGCATCTCCAGAAATTTTCTAGAAATGCAAAGCGAAAGCAGTATGAGTCCGGCTGATGGCGACTAGAGCAGTCTTTCTATCTGCTGCAATAACTGTTTGAGTCGCTTCGATTTTTTAGGATCATCCCAAGCATCTGTCTTGTCAACCTTCCGCAAAGCCGACTTTAACCTTTTCTTTAAAACTACAGGCTCGATTTGTGTATCAGCCTGAAAGGCTGCATCGTTTTTTCGTTGCTCAATCAGTTCCCGAAGTTTCTGTTTACTGAGCTTGCCACCTTCAGAAATCAAAAAATCATGTAATTCTTCAGGAGCACGGCTTATCAATAGCGCATTCGTAGGGCTTAGTTCCCCTTCTGTAACTCTTTGGTTCAAATATTCAGGCAAGTCTAGTAATGGCAGCCTCGCCACAAGACCTCCCAGCTTTAAGCCAAGAGACCCAAGAACACCATAAATAATGGTGTTGTGCTCTTCAGGCACGTCAATTTTGGTTTTCCCTTTTTCGTGGTTGTTTAAAGCATTCAGGATTTTTCGCACTCCCGACTCATCTGTATCAAGTCGCAGACTGAGTAAATTGATAACAGATAAAGTTTGCTCAAGAGGAGATACGGACGCCTTCAGAGTGTCAGTTGCCAGAGCCCACTCCAGAGCACCATCATCAGTTAAGGAATTAAAAACAATGGCATCTATTTGGGGGATTCCAAGAATCTGATGAGCCCGCCATCGCCGCTCCCCATCCAGCAGCCCATATTTTCCATCTTCCAGAGGACGAACAGCAACAGGCTCATTCAAGCCTTTGCTGTGTATAGACTCTACGAGGAGATCCAATTCTTCTGGATCGAAGTATTTTCGAGGTTGGCGGATCAGCTCCAGCATCCCTTCTATTGTCCGGCTTATTTGAAGCGGAACAATCTGATCGACAGGAATCTTGGTTATCCCATGCTCGCTACGGTTGCCCAGAGCTTCACGGAGGGATTCGATCTCCGCATCTTTCTGGGCCGCTACCGCGCCCTGCGTCATTAATGCCATCGTCCGCTTAGGCATCTTCTACCTCCTCAACAATCCTTTGAGCAATCTCCTTGAATTGGATATTGATGTCATCTCCGGGCCTCCATAGCCCCAGTGGGACTCCATTGGCTGATGAATTCCTTAGCTGACGGGAAAACGGGAGTGATTTCAGTAGAGCCAAATCCATGCTCTCCAATGCTATAGGAAGGGAGAAATCTGGATCATTACCCATAATTTCACGGTGCATTGCCGTATTCCGATCAAACCCGTTTATTACTACCCCTAGAATTTTTCGGGCAGGCTTCAGGCGCAATCGCTTCTGCCAATCGTAAATCCAGTTAATCAGTTTAAACCCAGCATCTACATCCTTGTACTCCGGGCGCAACGTCACCAGTATGTGAGAGCACCCACACAAGGCAACTTCGTGATATCGCTCGACCGTGCCAGGGCAGTCGAACAACAGATAATCATGGGGAAGTGGATGATCCTCCAAGGAATCTGACAAAAGATAAGCTCCTCTTGGGTCCTGATCCAACTGCTTCGTGGCTTCAAATAAATGCAGCCCCCCAAGGACGGCATCTACTGAATTCACTTTATCTCGCCACACAGGAAGCAAAGGCCAGTCTCCATCAAAGTCAGGACTTAGAACCTTGCTGAGGGTTTCAGCCTTGTCTACAGGATCTTCCAATCCAACAAATAGCGCCAAACTGCCGTTCGGATCGCATCCTATAAGACACACTGATTTTCCAAGGCGAGCAAGCTGATACGCAATATTCGCAGCTAGTGTTGTCTTCCCCGTGCCACCCGCATTAGACATGATGGCAATACGCCCCTGCCCCATCCTAAACCTCCACGCTTGCAAGCCTAAGTTTTACAGGTCTGGACTTGTAGATCCCCGACTCCATCCTATCCAAGTTTTACAGGTCTGGACTTGTAAAACGAGAATCACGAGGAAGATGCCCGAGATCATACAGAAAGAGTCGGGGTGTGAGGTCACGGGCGGAACAGAAAAAGGACTTATCGCGGAGATATCGACACTAGAATTTGCAGGCTGTAGAACGACGGCTCTACTGCTTCCAGCTCAAATCCCCCCAGCAGTAAGCTCAGCCAGAGTTGGATCAACGGCCAATCTAAAGCCTGCCGGAGATCTAGTAGTGGGATTGGTTGAGGGTGAATCTCAAACCAGGCGTGGATGTCCGCGACCCAATCCTCAATCCGTTCTTCATGAGCAACGGAGATCGCGACTGCCTTCTGCTCTGCCAGTTCTACCTCATCAAGCATCTTCAGCACGTTTTCTTTGGGTACTTCGCCTACTACGGTTTCTTGCTGTTTCTTTTGCTTGCCAGAGGCCGTGCGAGGACGCCGGTGGACAGGCGCGGTCAACTCTGAGAGGTCTATGTGCTGTGACTGCCGGACAAAGCCCTGGAGGCAGTCTCCCGGCACGTTGGGGTCGTGAGGGTCGTGAGCATTCTCCCAGTCCTCCAGAAGCCATTCAGCTTTGTCGCGATAGATTGCGGCCAAGCGCTCGATCACATCACTTCCTAGCCGCAGCTGCTCTTGTACAGGCAGATGAGCTGAAGCAACATCAAACTGACAACAGAGGGCTTTGAGGTCGGCCAGGGCAGGCATCTCGGCAGCATCTCCTAGAGCCAGATCAAAGGCGAGTTCTAGCTGCTTATGCGCGTCAGTCATCGTCCCCTCCTACGCATACCCTTGGTCTCAGTGGACAGGGTTGAATGGGGCACTCTGTCGGCTCCAAGCGAATCTCAGGCTCGAACTTGGTGATGCCAAACCGCTCTCTCAACGTTTTAAGCACCTCCATCAAATAGCTCTGAATCTGCTGATTTCGCATTCCCGCACAATGAATCGGCTCCACTTCTAGAACTAGCTGGTTGCCTTCCCACACGGAAATAGCAATGGCATGGAGTGGAGCATCTTGGCGTTTCTGGCGGTGGAGGTACAGGTAGGCAACCGGCTTGAGTGTCAGCGGCACCGTCAGGGTTTCAGGGACATTCGTGCTTTTTCCCAGCTGGTACTGACTCCGCCGAGACGCATTATTATCCCGACGATTGCGATAGTGCGATCGCCTGCGGTGGCAACGGCTCTCATCCCAACAGCCATCCCCCTCTAGCCCATGCCGTTGACGCGCCTCAATCACAGAGAACTGAGCACATTCCAAGCATTTAAGGTTTACGTGTCTAGCCATGCTGGTAGAAACAAAGCGCTTGATTTTTAGTGTAATTTTTAGCGTAATTTACTTTTTCGACAACCTTGGGTTCACAACCTGATAACACTAAAAATTACACTAAGTCTTTTCTGCACATCAATAAAGAACCAACCCATGTGTTTATGGGGTTGGTTCTGATAAAAGTTCACGGGTTATCGAAGTGAGGAGGTGTAGTTATGGAATTTGGATTTTCAGATGAGAGACAAACGCCTTTAGCATCAAGTCGTACAGCTTATTTTCCATCCTGTCTCCAAGCACTTGGCCGGTTTGGCGCATAGTTATTGCTTCTGCCACGTCGTCGGTCTCACCAAAGATTTGTCCTCGGGAAAAAAGTACGTATCTCTTCGTCATTGCGTCACTTCCTCAGGAGATTTAACGGCCAGATGACTCGTCAAAATCCACCCTCGAAACCCTGATGGCCATTTAGACAAAGCCCACTGAGTGCAATTTGCCTCGAAAGCAGTTGCTAAGACAAGTATCGTATCTCCTGGAAGCCCATAAGATTCTCCCGGAGGCCAACCGAACCATGAGGAGATACCAATTCGACTGTTCCCTTGCAATTGATAGGTTTCATATTCGGGCAATCCAATAATTGTGCCGGGGCTGTAGTGATTGCATTTCGCTGATGGCAGAGTCTCTGCCAAGCCAGCAAACGTCGTTTCTTGCCATGAAACACTCGATAACGGCAACCAACCTTTCATCCCAGTCTGAGGCCACTTAACCCAAACCCAGCGATCACATTGACCATCTTGAGCAACCAGAGCTGAAGCCATGACTTCAACGTTGTCACCAACGATGCCATAAGAATCTCCGGGAGCTGCGCCCAACCAGGGGCTGATAGGAATTTTTTTTCCCACATCACCGATCAGCGAGGCGACCTCGTAGTCCGCAAGCCCAGCAATAACGCCTGCAGTACACTCAATTGGAGGATCGTTGCTGTGCTCACCCTTCTCAGAGAGGGAATTCTCGACGGCCTGATTGGCATCCCCAGATTCGGCGGTAGCAGCAACATTCTGATCGGCCTCAGTAACCGCACCATCCGGGTTCTCAGCGGCCCGAGGAACCATATCTTCAATCGGGGTACGGCAACTGAGCAAACCACACACCAGCAGCAAACTCAACCATCTAAAATTCGTCATCATTCATGTTCTCCTAGAAACATCTTGCGGTTTTTTTCGCGTCGAGTAACCAATCCGGGAAGTGGGCCATTGGCGCCATTGACCCACTTCAAAAATTCGTCAGCCGCGCCTTGCCTGTCTCCGGCGTTGAGCTTCCTGAGCAAAGTGGACTCTTTCAATGCGCCGCCACCAGCGTTATAGGTGAAGTCAATCAGGGCCGCCTTTTCATGCGGCTCCAGAGGGACTTTCACAGCCTCATTGACATGATTTTCGGCAACGCTGTAGTGCCATTTCAGGAGATCGACGGCCTCTTCTTCCGAGATGCGATCGCCCGGTTGGATCGGGGAGCCATCGGGATAATAGGTAGCCCCAAACCCAATCGTCCAAATCCCCACTGGATCGAGGTATGCATCCAACACCAACCCCTCGGACGCCTTCATGTCTTCGACGAGCAAATCGTAGACGTCTGTGCCATTGACCGATCTCATCGGATTTGCCCCGGTCAGAAACCACTCGACAAACCCTTTGTATGGATCGATATAGATGTCGTCCATCAATTGCTGTTGGCGGAAATCAACGTGTTCCGCCCCAATGCCGGTATCGCCCGTGTAGGCAAAAACCTCCCCATCGTTGTATTCACCAGGCGTGCAGGAATCCAGGTGAAGAATCAAAAAGCGATACTCAGAGGCTTCGCTACTTAAGACCTCAGCCACGTTCCCGCCGCCCCCGCCATCCCAAAAGCAACTAACAGATGATTGGCCGATCGCATGAACTGGGGTGCCTTTGAAGGTGCCTAAATCCACTCCTTTGTGCCAGAGAGAAGCCCCTGGCGGCAAAGCGTGGGCGCGATCACTACGGTCACCAAAAGGAGATGTCACGGGGATTCCGGCAACGACGTCTCCTTTTTTTAGGGTTTGCTTGAAATCTTCATCGACTTCAACCGGCTGAGCTGACCGATTGTCCTCAACATTGACGTCTCGGCGCACCCCAATATATTGATCAACCCAGCGATTCACATTGGGCACCAGCAGGTACAACAGAAATGGCACCAGCAATAACCACTCCAGCTGAGAGCGAATCTGCTGATTGCGCCAGACCTGGTACTGCAAGTCTGGCGACAAATCTGCGTATCGTGGGCGCGCCACCATCTGTTACGCCGCCGCTGCCATAGTCGGCAGCTCAAGTTCAACTGGATCGCGGAAGGGGATTTTTACAGTCCCTTTTGGCTTGAATGCCGTTGGTGTCCCGTGCTCAGAAGTCTCACAAGGCGAGAGCTGAATAATAGGAACAGGCCAAATGAGTAGATCATCTAGTCCAAGTCCAACCAAATCATGAGCCGTCACAATCACTCGGATGTTCTGGCGTGTGAAGACCGCCTGGGCGTGACGAATCACAGCCCGAACGTTCACTAACGCAGGTTCGCGGCCTGGATACTGGAGCCGCAGCAGCAGATCCTCAAGGATCACACAATGCGGCGAATCCGCATTGAATTCCTGGTCACACAACCACTGCCAATAGTGGAAAAAACCAACAGGGAAATGCTCCCAATCCACCTCAATGAAAGAAGTCGTGCGTTCTTCGCGGGGATTGAGATTGATCACATCAAACGTTGATGAGCAACAGCCTGCCAATGCCTTGGCGACTGTCGTTTTACCGGAGCCTGGAAGCCCCGTCACGAGGACAAAGGGTTCACGATTCAGATCAGATAATTGCATTGCAAAGCACCTCAAAGTAGACCAAGCACCCACAGGTGTTTGGAACAACAAAAATCGGCTATTCGGACTAAGAAAAGTCTGGAAACAAGAAGGCTAGTCGCTATCAGCCTTGCTATCGTCGCGCTCCTTAACGGAGTCGCTCTCTTCAACGGATACTTTTGGCCCTGCCTTTTGGCCGGGGAGAGTTTGACGCAACCACTCGGCCCAGCCAGGCAGAGTGCGATCGTCAATGGTGAACGTCACCTGACTGGTGGCCGGGTTGAAGGACGAGGGCAGGCCATAGGTACCCTGCCCTGGCACTTCCCGCTCAAGGATGGCCAACGCCACCACCAGAGCGATTAGCACGAACTTCTTGGAGCGGCCCAGCAGGCGACGAGCAATGAACAGCACCAGGAGCAGCACCAGGCCAATTTTCAGGATATGGAAAATGCCTAACTGCTCCAGTGCAAACAAGAAAGACCAGCGAGCAACCCCTCCGATCACCTCTCTATAGAGATCGATGACAGGGCCAAAAAACATTAGAAATCCTCCGCGTCGTAATCACCCGCACCGTCTTGAACTTCCGAACCTGAATTGTTGCTGGACGAGTTCCAAGCATCACGAACAGCATTGATGCCGCGTCCTACGGGCTCTCGAACCCATCGATCTGCCGCAGAGGGTATCCAGGTCGTGACATCGGTCATGACGAATGGACGGCTCCCCGGCGGGGCAAACAACACATGAGTAATCGCGATGAACGTGGCCATCAATCCGATAATTCCCGTCGCCCCTCCCAAGAGCATAGGGAAGGCAAGCTTGGGGTGGCGGGCCAGCCAGCCGATAAAAAGGGCTCCCCGAAGATATGCTTCGGTTCCATCCGCTGCTTCAAGTGTGGTGCGATCTCCAATCGCTTTCATGCGTATACGGCCTACAAAAGTGCCGTTTTTTGCACTTTTTCCATTGGTGTCAGTCGTAGAATCAGTCATGTCGTACCTCACTGAGAGAACTAGAATAATGTGGTGACACAGCTCGGGGTGTCGCTTAGCTAAAACTTTTGCCCCTTAGGGCGAGCGACACCCCTGAGCCGAGGTGACGCAGGCGACAGTTATGCTCATTTCACCCCCTTGAACCCTTTCATAAATCTCCACCGCCAACTCTGGCCGTGGATTTTGATCAGGCCGATGTTGGCTGTTTCTAACTGTTTCAGCCATGTCTTAAAGTCGCCCACAGAAGGCCACAAGGACTGCTTGTTACCCCAGTTACGCCAAATGTCGCGCACCAAGTACAGGCCGTCGTCACCCGGCTTAACGGACGCGGTCTTAACCGTCAGGTACTGGTAAAAGCGGTTGATCAGATCGAAGTGAGCAGGATCTAACCGGGCAGTCTCAACCGTCAACTCTTCCTCGGCAAGGATGGCCGCTGGCTGTATCTGCTGTTGAAAGAGGACCTCTAGGCGCTCAGCAAAATCTTTATGAGTAGGAACAGCTTCCTCTAGAAGGTCAATCGCCTGGGCCATTGCTTGAGCTTGCCGACCTGAACCCGGTGTTTCAATACCAATGCCGAAGTATTCAGCACCCTTCCCCAACATCTTGACGATGTTTGAGGCGTGAAAACTTGGGCGGATCAGAATATCCTCCCAGTTATCCTCCGTCATCGGTTTACCCGGAGGCTTGAACTTCGCGATCGACGAGAATTTGGTTTTGCCGAGTGGGTTTTTCGCCGCCTCAATCCTGATCACCCCGGCGTAAGGGTAGAGGTTTGTCAAGGTGCCAGCGCTGCACCCCTGCAGGTTGTAGTCCTGCTGCATCCCGTGTAGGAGCATGATGCTCCAGATATTTTTGCGCCGGAATGTCGTGTAGAGATGCCGGAGATAGCCCTCGGCTTCCTTGGAATTAACCTTAAGGCTAGTCGTCCATTTGGATATTTCATCCAAAATAACGGTGTGCCCTTGGCTATCGGGATATTCCCGCTCCACTAAATCCTTAAAATATGACGCTAGCTGCTCAGGGAACGGCCCATCTGCTTTGGCTCCATAAGCAGAGCCGGTGACCCAGGTCTGCCGCAGCAGGTTGTTATCCAAATCCGGATCAACAATATCTGTCGCCGTCGCAAACAGTATGAGTCGCAACAATGCCAAGGATTGAGCGACAGAGGATTTGCCAGTTCCAGGCTCCCCGGCAATGATGACAATATCGGTCTGCAGCAGGCTGAGAAGCCACGGCATCTCCTTTATCATCATCGCCACTTCGCGCCTAAACGCTTCAACGATTGACTCGTGCTGCTCATCAGTAACCGCCTCTTGTGACGGAGCAGGCTTTGCCGCGTCTGGCTCTAAAGTTTTTGGCTGATTATCAGCGGTGTAATAACTCACGCCGCATAAAACGATAATCAATGTTGTTTTGAGCAGTATCCCGTTAAGATACCCCTTTGTTACGGGGTCGAAGTGGGCACGCTCGTTGTTGGAGATCGCGTCCTGAACCTGATTCAAGACACTGACCGGCACATTGCTGGGGGGGTTCAATGTCGTGAATAGGGTATGCAGGGCCAGCGGCACGGCTATGCCCAGCGACCCGTAACAGAAAGCTTTTCGAGCGAAATCACTCAGGATTTTCACGGAAGTCCTCCTTGCATAACCATCTGTAGGGCATTCCCTGAGATTCAAAAAACCGATTACCCCGTTCAACCTGTGAGACCGTTATTTCGTCATCAATGTCATCCACCTCAAGCGTGTCTAGATCGACAAGGTAGTAAGTCTTCCTGACTGTGAGTTTGAGTTTGAGAGGCACGGCGTTACTCAGCATCTGCCCCTTCCTCTCGAATGAGACCCTGTTGATCCATGTAGGTATTCACAGGACTCTGGCCCTTAAAAGACGGTCCTTGGGTCATGGTGGGTGGGGTCTGGCTGCCTGGGGTCCGCGCCACAACCGTCTTAAAGAGAAATAAATAATTTTGCAGGGTCAGCTGAGCAGGCCCTGCATCGACCTTTCTCACCTCAATATTGTTGAAGGCAAAAAGGGCCGATTGCATTCGAGCAGACCCCTCGTTCCACCGATAGATATCGCCTTCGTCGGCCCCCTGATCCATCATCAAAATGCCGTCAGCGGCATAGCGCAAAAGGGTACACTGCACCGGAGTCAGTGACTCTGTACAGATTTCGAGTTGGACAGACGATCCCGGCAGCGGGTTGACTGGCTGATATCCCTTCTCTTGGATTTCCCTTTCAGCCTCCCCTCTTAATCGAGCCGCCTCAGCTGATAGAAGGCCCACGGCCACATTATTTAGGTTGCGGAGCAGATGCCCTTCAAACTCGGGCAGTTTATTTCGGATCGCCACCAGTTGCCCCTCTGCCGAGAGTTGCGTCCACTCTTCAGCCGACATTTCTAGAAAGAGCAGCGGCGACTCGATTGACTCAAATTGAGCCTTCTTCTCGATTTCAGTGGTGTAATCCAGTTCCGTCTCAAACCCTTCCTGGTTCATCAAACGGTGGAATGTTGAACTCACGACAAGCAATATCAGAGTCGAAATGATGATTAAAAGCTGTCTGCGCGTCGGCATGGCTCGCCAGCGGCGATACCAATTGACGAAATATTGACTCTTTGATCTGCTATCCACTTCTGGGTGGTCTATTTGGTTCACCATGTTTCTTCGATTGCAGTAGAGGCTTCTGGCTCTCTACCTGCACCCTCCCCGATTGGAAAAATTGTTGGAATTACGAAAATGAGAAATAAAACGGCTACGCCGGTGGCGATGAGGCCCCACTCCCACCAGGCTGTTGCTTTCCCGGCGGTTGCTGCGAGGCGGCGGCCCGCTTCATAAGCTCTTGAGTCGTTCCGCTTGCGGCTCGCATCATGGTGTTGAACCCCTGAACACCCAACTGAACGCCTTGGGCTTCCATCGTCGCCAGATAGGTTGCAGCAAAGTCATTCTGGACTCGTTGAGTTTGAGCCAGCAAGTCGAAGGTTGAGTTTGCCACTAGCGAGATCGCGCCATCTTGCTCCTGTCGACGCTGCTCTGCATCGGCCAACGCTTGCTGCATAACTGCCTCCGCAGAAGGCGGTACTTCATCGTCCGAAGCTGGAGCATCACCTTCACTGACATCCATGACTTCGGAGATCGCAGTGTGTGCGACGTCGTCCTTAACACCAAATAATTCTTTGGCCTGCCGAAGTTTTTCGGCATCGAGAATCCGCTCAAATATCTGGCGCACAGGCCAATCCTTCTTCTGGCAAGCAGGCGGATTGATCTCATTGACTCCAACCTGTGTCTTCCCCAGAAACACCCCAACCCGAGTCGAGCAATCGTGCTCATACTCAGCCAGGAGTAGTAGACCTAGACGGGTTAACTTCCCCTTCTCACTTAGAGGGTGATCTTCCAGCAGGTCAACGAGATGAGGGGGCCAGTCTTTATTGATCAGCATTCGCCCATAACGCCCCTGGTCATTCCAAGGGAGGAAGGGAGCGCTTGTGCTCCACTTCCCTGACTCAAGAATGTCGGGGTGACGAGCAAATAAAAGTTTCATGCCCGTATACGCTTCCGAACCGGGCGACACTTCCGGCGACACCGGTGACGCTTCCGTATTTAGTTCCGGTTCCGGTTCCGGGATTCCGGTTTCCGCTTCCGTTTGCGCCACGACCGGAAGCACACCGGAACTATCTACGGCGTCGGGGTAGTCGGGAGGGGATACAGTGTATTCGTTGCCATCTGAAAGGTTCACGTTGTTTCCTCTGGATTTCAGTGACTCTCTCCTAGCGCTTTTCGACTTCCGCGCCGAGAGAAATATCGGAACTAAATCCAAAATAGCAGCAAAAAATGAAATTGGGTCATAATTTGCTGCTATTTTTCGGAAGTTTACAAAATCATCTGTAGATGAGGGTGTCGTCTGAAAATGACGACTGGATTTTCGACTGGATTTTCGGAAGCGTAAAACCTCCGTTAAGCCAGTTATTTCAGCCAGCCGACAGTGTGTCGCCGGAAATGTCACCTAAACCCGACAAAACCCCAATTAATCCCGTAGTTAACGGTTTGTTTCTGAACCTCATGCTAATTTTGTGGAATGAGCGATCAACGCAAAGAGCGGTCTAGGGAGTTGTTTCAGGCAATTCGCCTACTTCTGGGTTTCCCAGAAGTAGGCAAAGAAGTTCTGGCATTCAGCGATCGCATCGGGGTCGAAAACACCTCTCTGAGTCGTTGGGAGCGTGGAATTTCGACCCCGAGAGGACAGGCACTAGATCAACTTGCAGCAAACATTGGCATTCCATCTGAGTTGTTGTCCGCTTATTTGGCAGGCAACATCGAACTCGGCGTCATCGTCGAGCAGTTGGCCGTTAATCCATTGGCGACAAAAATTGCCGGACTGACAATCAAAGAATTACAGCAGGTTTGCCGATTAGCCTTAGAAAGGCTGGCGAAATTAATGGCCGCAGAAGACCTCTCTCGCTTTCTGGTTAGTAACGCTCTACCCTTGTTTCGATTAGCTGATCTGCTGGAATTCAATCGGTTTTTTGCCGCTTTTCTAGCAAATCGCCCCATCGATCCCCCAAAAACGATTCAAGCGTTAATACTGAAAGAGTTAGCGCAAGCAGAGAGACCTTGGACTGCCTCCAGCAATCCCCTGAAGGTTTTTTCAGATGAATCAATGATCGACCTCTCGCGGTTGACACAGATATTGGACGGGCATCGTCCAACACAGAAAGAGGTCGGCTACTTACAAAGAATGCTATCGGCCAACGATGGATCACAGTGGACGCTCGAAGCACTCCACGCATTTATTGCAGCCCAGTATCACAAGGATTCACCCCAACAGGAGGGCAAACCAAATGGTGCAGCGCCAAATAATTATTGAAACGTCGCTAACAATACGTTTCAGGGCATTATCAGCAACGGTTGGACCATCTGAGATGAGCACCCTACTGCAAGGGTGTGAAGTGAACTGCCGTCAATCGCCATCGGCACTCAGCATTATTTGCCCAGACCAGAATACAGCGAAAGCTTTGTATGACCGCTTCGAGCAAGCTCTGCTCGTGTGCGCTCGGGCCGCGATCGCCACGGAAGAGATGGAAGTCGTTCACTTGCGCTGGCCTGCGGATCGAGGGAGGCCGCTTGTGTTGTCGTTGAGTGAGTCTTCACCAAACCAACCTCAGATAACCGCCTGGGGATTCCCTCACTTACCACGGGATGCTGGCTCTGAGCAAATCCTTGATTTCATTCGAGCAAATCAAACCTCGAATGAGGAGGGCGGCAACGGGCTAGTCGTCACCGTCACGTCGATGAAAACTCACAAGTGTCTCTCGGCCAACTCATTACAGGCAATGGATCGAGGGGGGGGCTGGTCAACCCATGACTGGATTGGCACAAATTTCTTGCACCTGTGGCGAGATAGTTTCTGCCCTGGTCGAACGAATTATTTAAGCCAATTGCTCACTCACCTTCAGCGCGATTGGTCAATCCAGGACTTCTACTATCAGATTCGGCGGCCCAGTGGAGCCCTGGCAGAATATTGGACGACGTACTATATCGTGAATGAGTTTCTGGGATCTGGCCCGGTTCGAGTGGGAGTTTCAAAGCCTGGAGCCTGGAATATTCTTGAAGGCGTAGAGTAATTCGATCAAGCCTGCCCTAAATACTGCAGAAATTGTTCTTCGCTCAGCACAGGGAGCTGTTGCTTCGCCCATTCAACGTCAGTCTCGTCGTAGGGGTAAGTTCGACGGGTAAGTAGGACGTAAGCTTGCTCGAAGTTGAGCCCGTGTTGAGCAGTCAAAGCACAGATTTTAGTGTGATATTTCGAGGCTTGTCCTGCGAAATGATCAGTTAGAGCCTGAACTAGAAGCGCCTCAGTATCGATCACGCCGCCCTCAAGATTGCGGGACATCCGGATCAAATCAGAAAGGAGGGTCCCCTGCGGGATTGTTGGGGAAGGGCGATCGCTCCCAGGCAATATCGGTGGCGCAGCGGGAAATCGGCCAGGGTACCTAGCTTCAAGGCAGAGGCGCACGAGCTGAGCCGCGAGAGACGCTTTTTTGTCTTTCTGCTCATTAGCCCATTCAACGAGAGCCGCCTCGTATGCAGCAGGCACATTAATACTCAGCTTTGGCATCGGTCTTCCCTTTAGGTCCTCCCTTAAGCCACCTCAGTTTATCTCACAACAAAGAGGGCAAAAAGAATCTTTTCTTTATTGACGGCATCCAATTAGATGACTTAAACTCGCTCTAGATGCTAATAGGCGTCTTCTTGTAAGCAGATTTAACCCTACTCCAGCAGAGGAGGCCATCATGAAACTCCGCCACAAAAACAATATTCGCCACACGCTGAGGCTTCTGCAAAAGATTGATATTCGCCACACTCTAGGGGTACTGGCAGGTATCACCTTTTTTGGGGGTGTACTCAGCACCCTCGGTGCTGGCTTGGCTGGTCTTGCCGCTGGCAGCGAGGAGCACAAGGATCAAGCCAGCAGACTGGCCTTAATCAGCACGGGCATTTGCGTTATTGGCTTTGCCGGTGGGGTTGTTTTATTTTCGATTAACTCAGAAAACGAAAAATAACCCCACAAGCCAACGACAGCAAACATTTTCGGATCCAAGCAATTCTCAAGGAGACAAAGATGACAGTAAGCACTGACCGAGAAATGCCCCCAATCAACGACCAGATCGAACGGCTGCAGAAGGGGGCTGAATTGTTAACATCTCCAAATTCATGGGGAGAAACATCTGTATTCGGCAAAATATCTTGCAACCGTTGCACATTCACGAAATATCCCAGATTTTTCTTCAAAGCCCTGCTGAATGGCGAAATAGAAGCAGAGGATGGAGAGTTGGAGATCCAGCGATTCAACGACATCCTCGCCGCCATCGAGAAGGCGGTTGAAAAGGCCCAAAGTTCCGACGGAGCACTAGGCATATCTAGTGCGATCCAAAAGCAGATCAGCCCACTCCGGCTGAAAGAATTAACGTTGTCTCACTGGGCCTTTGCTGGGGAGCTGCTAAAAAATCCCCAAGAATGGGCAAGGAGCATGTATGAGCAGTTCAGGCAAAACCCAGTCTGACTAGAGAACACCCCAGAAAAAGCGCATGGTCATCTATCGGCCATGCGCTTTTCGTCGCCTTTGAGAATATCTTTTTGATCAAGCTTTTCGATCTGGATATTTTTAGGATAAGATGCGCTAGAGGAAGTTACTAGCGAACAACCTCGACTCTTGCATTGAAAAAGATAATAGAAGACCTCTGTAGAATCTCATTTTAGCAATGGGCGACTTCAGGTTGTCTGATTTTTTTGGTTACGGGCTTTTCTCTGTTCTTTAACCTCATTTTACTGGCTTATGAACTCCCCAACAGGCTCAGTTATTCCCCGTGATTTGCTCTCAAATCTGCCCGCGAGTGGTGTTGACCTTAACAGTTACCAACTGGAAGGCACATTTCAGACCGGCTCTGATGGCCTTGAACAATTACCGCCTCCGGTCGATGTGGGACTGCCGGTAGAAGCCCCTCCAGACTTCACCGCGCTCTCTTTTAGCGACAGCGGGTTTGATTCGATTTTGCCGGTCGATTTAGTCACTACTGATAGCGTTGATTCGGCGCAGCCGTTACTGGGCAGCAGCGACGAGGTACCGCTAGTCGGCAGTATCGCTGATTTTGACCTGACCAGTGCCGCCAGCACGGCATTCAATCCCATCGGGACGCCACCACCCGGCACGCCGATTGTCATTGAAGCCGAAGACTTCGGTGCCCTAGTCAACTATCGCGTGGAAAATCAGGGTGTCGCCTCGGGTGGTCAGGTGCTCCAGAACCTTGGCGGTGATGGAACCGTTGCCACAGCTCAAGTTGCCTTCAATGGCCCTAGCGGTGCCTACGACATCGAAGTCGAAGTGTTTGATGAAAATGATGGGCGATCGCAGATGCGGGTGTTGCTGAACGGTCAGCCGCTCAGTAGCGATGCCGTTTGGACAATGGACGCCCAACTGGGCAGTAGCGGAGTATCGAGCAGCAACCGCGTCATTCGTTCTGTAGGAAGCAACATCACCCTCGGCCCGACTGATGTCATCACGCTAGAGGGAACACGGAACGGCGGTGAGTTAGCCCGCTTTGACCTGATTCGCTTTATCCCTCGGTAAGCTCAAGCCCCCTCCCCAAATCGCGAGAGAATGTCAGAATACTCTCTCGTGATTTGGGCCATTAAGCTGAGCCGTTTAGAACCTCGTCTGATGACGGCAATTCCCGGTGATCGCGCTTTCGACGACGGCGACCTTCCATAAGGAGGCAAAGCAGATCCTCGAACTGCTCCCAGTCATCGCAATTCACGGCAAAGTTCATAACCATCACGCGGAAGGTCGAATACTGCAGTCGAGTATCATTGCGATGTTCCGCATCATTCAGGGCAGGGTCTGTCTGCGCCAGACAGACAATTCCTTGTGCCTGCAGATTCAAGAAATATCGATATTCCTCTACCGTGAATCCATTGAGGATTTTTTGGAACACCAAAGTAGTAAGCTCTCGATCTCCGGTTTGGAACCTAGAAATAGACGACGCAGGAACGCCGCTTTTCTCAGCTAAGCGAGCCACAACGATGTTGCAATCTTTGACCGTAGCATTGAAAACTTCCCGCAAGGAGGGCTTCACGAGATAGGAATGTTCATTTACTGTATCTTTTTTCTTTGCCATAACTCGCATACCAGTGACAGCGGTCTCTCACATGAATTCACATAGAGCATCACTCTATATTCAGATCATATCTTTATTCAACAGAGCTATTTTTGCCGATTTGTGTAACAGAAGTCTCTAGCTATAGATCAAAAACCTCCCATGACGCAACATGAGGCTTTTAAGTTATCAACGGATTGACCATTTTTAGTCCTCATCTGAGGACTGGGGCAGTCATAGAATCTGACTTTTTCTTCAAGCAGATTGGACTGCCCCCAGCCTCTGGTGTTAGCGCACTAAAAAACCTCTAGTGCGCTAACACCAGAGGCTGGGGGAGCATCTACACATTCGCCAAGACCTCAGGAGAGCAAGCAAGGCTATGCACTCAGAAAGATTGGAATGATAGTAGCAACAAAACCTTAAATGCTCAACTTTTTGTTGCTGTCCGATGCAAAAACGCATATTAGACAACTAATTTACATCTCGCCATACTTTCCGTTTTGCCTATTTCGCAGTAAGATCCCAAGCAGGGATAGTCTCGGGTCGCCTCCTGATTTTTGTGCCTCAGGAGGCGATCAGCGCTAACCTAGCCTAGATAGATGTACGGAGGTAAAAGCAAAAAACCCCTAGTGCGGGAACACTAGAGGCTTTTATGAAACATAGACATCGAGGGAAGACAGTCTGAACTCTTTCGCGGGAGAAACGACTGCTTCGCTAAGACCTCAGGAGAGCAAGCGACATGCGATGCACTCACAGAGGGCTGTGCTTATGATAGCAGCCCAAAGTTTGTTGTTCAAGTTTTTTGTTGCTAGCTCCCTAATGCCGTTCCAGAGCTGCTGAGACAGCTCACCACTAGGGAAGCACTATGAACCACATTGAGCAGGGGCCAGGGGAGGCGGCATGTTAGCCCACCTGCACCCGCGCCCCCCCGCCCCCGTTGACCCGGTTGGTCAACGCCTGCATGACATCTTTGGCCGTAATCCCTGGGATTTCCTCGAAGCACCGGCTCCCAGCCCTGGCGGGAAACCCCAATGGCGCACCGTCAAGAATTACCAACTGCGACCGCGCCTCCTCTGGCAGCGCTGGCAAGATTCAGACACGCTCATCGGCGTCCGCTTCAAGAGCCAGACTGCCTACGCCCTCATCGACCTGGATGTCTGGAGTCGCTACCGCAACGCCGAGGCGATCGCCCAGCTTCGCGCCGGGCTGGAAACCATCGGCATCACCCGCACGATCCTGATCCGCTCCAGCCACAGTAACGGCCTGCATCTATATATTCCCCTGCCGGAGCCCGTCAAAACCTTCGACCTGGCCGTCGCCCTCGAAGCCTGCCTGAAAGCTCAGGGATTGACGATCGCCAACGGGACGTTAGAAATCTTTCCCAACCCGAAACCCTACGGCGTTGAGAAGATCATCCACTACAACGGCCACCGGCTCCCCCTGCAACCGGGCACCGGTTCCTACCTGCTAGATGACGATCTGAATCCGATGGGAGACCAGCTCGAACACTTCTTTCGCCGCTGGGATAACGCCGCTGCCCAGCAGGATATGGACGCGCTGCGCCACGCCCTCAAAATTGGCCGCGACAATCGCCGCAAACATCGCAGGCGATCTCACAGCCCCAACAACCACACCGTCGAAACCTGGCGGCGGGACTTAGAGACCGAAATTGCAGACGGCTGGAGCGGCCCTGGCCAGACGAACCACTTATTACAGACGGTTGTTTGCCACGGTCGCGTCTTCTTGGGGCTGTCTGGAGATGAACTATACAGCCACAGCTTGGCCAAGGCGACCAGCCTGCCTGGCTACCAGCGTTACTGCGGCCATCAATACAACATCGAATACCGAGTTAAAGCCTGGTGCCGGTCTGTCGAGAACTTTTACTGGCCGCTGGGGGAGAAACCGACTCGGGACACGAACCTTTACCGTCAACCCCAGCTGAGTGTGAATCAGCAGCGAGCTGAGAATGCCCGTGAGCGCATTGAGCAGGCGATCGCGACGCTCCGGCAACTGGGCAATCTACCCAGCAAAATCCGTGACCTGGCTCTGCAGTTAGCCGCCGCCGCCCACTGTAGCCTCAAGACCATCTACAAGCATCGGACGCTGTGGCACCCTGACCACACCCAAACGACCCAGGAAAGGTGTGTAACAACCCCGTCAGAGGGCGATACAGCCCTTCCTGACGCCACTGATCCATCGCCATTAACGCCAGTTCAGTCCCAGTTTGATCAGCCAGAACCCTTGTCAGATGGGTTGTTACACACGGAAGAGAGATCTATGAAGTGTGAACGTGTGTCGACTCCCCCTTTTAAAACTCTCTTTGAGAGGGGGGGCAGGGGGGAGAGGAAACACCGTTTTCCACAACCCCGAGAAGCCGTCGCTTCGATGACGACAACGGGGACGGAAGTTCAAGCTGCTATTCAGGCCCAAGTTCACGCCTTGGGGTGGTCACTAGAGCAGGTGAGAAGTTTCCTCCGGTCTCATTTCGAAGGGCGCGATCGCATCTGGCAGCTTTCAGAGGCTGAGCTGCAAACCTATTTGTACTATCTGCGAACAGAGAGCTTAGAACATGCTTGAAAAAAAGTTGTCAGGCAGGCAAACAAACTTTTTGGAGCTGCCGATCGAGGCGTCTCAGCCAGTCATTAGGCTGCAGAGGACTCAGACCAACTCTTTAAAGGGGGCAACTCAGGTCTCTCAGTCAGTGGCCCCTCGCGCCACAAAGAAGAAGCAAAAACAACCACTAGAACATCGGACGGCAGCCGGACAAGTTTGCAGCGGCAATATCCAGATTCCTGGGCTCGATTATTCGCGATGCGATACCTGCCATGAATGGATACCCACCTCAAAATGGGATGTCAAGGATTGATGCTGGGTAGCTTGCGGCTGCATCGCTGTCTCAGATCAGGCCGTCGGGATGCTTAGCCATCAAGTTGGGCGGGATAATCGTAAGCTTCTGATTCCGTTATTGGTTGAGCATTCAACCAGAGACTGACGATCAGGGTCGTTATCAAAGCAACGGCACCCAAGGTTACGCCAATTGCCAGACCAGCCTTCACGCCGCTGTTGAAGTCATCTGGCTTCTGCGGCTGTCTCAAAACCTGAAACCCTGCCAAAATCTCGCTGAGTAGTGGAATCTGCATTGCCTTGTGCCTCATTAATATTTGGCCTCTTGCCAGTTTGGAACGCCCATATAGTCCCGAGCAATCGTTTGCAGCACGGTGTCTTTATCAACGCTGACATTATGTCGAGCCCCCAACATAAAACGCTGGTGGACTTCTTCAATGGCCGTTTCCTGACTCTTCAGTGCCTCCATAATGGCGGGTTGGTAGGTCGCACTCACTAACCCACCCAGCGCTTTAATAATAGAAACGGAAATTCTGAGCCGAGTATCATTGCTGGGTTGAGCAGTATTCCAGTTGATGATGTCCTGAATGATCGCTTCCACTTTAGCGGTCGCCCCGCCCCGATCTCGGTCGCGCTCAGTCGTCGTCGTGGCCTTCGCAGCAGTGTTCGACACTGCTGGCTGAGTCGATACCGCTGGCTGAATCGTGGTCGCAGTGTGAGTCGGCTCCGCGTCAGCCTTCGGCATCCTCAGCAATTGATGAATGCCGTCGAGCTGCGCTTGGGTCTCACTGAGCTGAGTTTTCAATTGAGCGTTTTCGGTTTTTAGCTGATTCAGCCTGGTGTGGTCGGGTTGTTGGGCCGCAAGGCGATCGCGGTCGGCTTGCAAGTCGTTAATTTGGGCTCTTAGCCTTTCAATTTCACTCGTGAACCAGTTGAACGTCTGGGCCACTTCACTCACTGTTTCAACTTGAGATTGCTGCTGTTGCTCCTGCTTCTGCTCATAGAGATGGAGGAGAGCATGAAGGAGTTCAGCAGTGGTTCCCGTCACGCCTGCTTGAGCCATGAGCGTCGTCAGGTGTTCCAGATCATTGGCATAAATCTGGGGACGTTTGATAGTCAACTTGGCAGTATCTGTCTCAGTCATCGTGGACGCTTCCTGTCTCTCTTCAAGGGGTTCTGGCTCGGTGGTGGCCTCAATCTCAACCGGCTTCTCCTGAGGACGGCAAAAAGCCGCAATTACCTGCAAGCCTTCTACCTGACCTAACTTGATCCCTAAGCGCCCGTCCCGATTCCCCTGGCCGTCGCCAATGGCATAGTCGTCGTAGTTGCTCCGAGCCGCATAGTTCGGCAGCTTCGTGCCATCTGCAGCAATCGTGAAATGGCCCTGGATCTCTGCCTTAAATTGATGCTCCGGCACCGAAGGGGGACAATACCAGTGAGCCGCAATAGTGGCATAGACGGCTCTAAAGATGTGGGTATAGAGGTTATCCTTGTCGCTGCGGTTGGGGACCAAGCCTGAGAAATACTCGTCACATTTTTGGGCGATCGCCCCACTGTAAATTTGGTTCACCTTCTGCTTGGCTTGGCGAGGCGATCGCCCTGCTTTCAGCGTATGAATCCTCAAGCTCGTTTGTAGGCGTGAAATCGCCGCTAAAACTACGCTTGCCGGAGCCAGGGTCGGAATTTCAATCGTGATGTCGGTTTCTTCGGCCTTCTTGGCCATCCCGGAAAAGTGGAGACTCCAGGGGGTCTGGAGAGCAAAGCTGGAAAGCAGAATTTCACTAATCCGGCGACCGATTAAGACGGCCAGTCCCGCTCCCACATCCGACCATTCATCACTTTCCAATAGGTTCGTGGCGATTTCGACCACTGTCTCCACCGCGTCTGGGTGGATGAATCGAGTTTCCCGATCGGCCACTCGGGCCTTCTGCTCATCATTGAGTGCTCTGTACTCATCCGTAGAGAGGCCGACCAGCGGGATAGCGGGATGATCAGGGTCTAGGACTTTCAAGGCTTGAACGACGTTGGAGCGATAGTTTTTTTGCTTTTTCGGTGTGTCGAGCATCCGGGAAGCAAATTCCTCTTCCAGTTCATTCGCAAAGGCTTCAGCCGTCAGCATCCCCCTCTCTAGTTGGGCGAGGTAGGTATAGATAAACTGCTGCAACCATTTAGTCGAGCCTTTGCTAGCGGCTTCATCCAGCCATTCTGGTGATGTTTGAGCAGGCATGAGATGACCTCCCTTGTATAGAGATATCATATCGTATTCTATCTGCTTGGGCTGCTTTTCGAAGAGGAAATATAGGTTTTGTGATCTCCCTGCCTTTATTTTTTATGATTTTTGTTCTTTTCTGTACAATTTAGGCAGTAGTTTCCTGTTTTTTTGTTTACACTGTAGACGAGTCCGATATGGATTGATGCAGAGTTTGAGAAGTATGGCTAAATCAAGTTTGATGCCGGACGAAAGCAGCTACATTGCCTTTCTGAATGAATTGAAGACCCACATTCGCTCTGCGCAGGTCAAAGCAGCACTAGCGGTTAATCGCGAACTGATCCTCTTGTACTGGCACATTGGGCGAGAAATATTGTCCCGACAGCAGGAAGCCGGTTGGGGGGCCAAAGTGATTGATCGCCTTTCTGCTGATTTAAGGCGAGAGTTTCCTGATATGAAAGGATTCGCGCCGCGAAGTCTCAAATACATGCGGGCATTTGCAGAGGCCTATCCAGACGGACAAATTGTGCGGCAAGCTGTCGCACAAATCCCCTGGGGACACATTCAATTACTTCTCAATAAATTGAGTGATTCAGAGCAGCGGCTGTGGTATGCCCAGCAGACACTTGAAAATGGCTGGAGCCGAAGCATCTTATCTGCTCAGATTGAAGCTGATTTGTATCGATATGAAGTTGGCGTGATCAACAATTTTGATACAACTCTGCCACCTGTCCAATCAGATTTGGCTTGTCAGATTCTAAAGGATCCATATAATTTTCGTTTTATAACAATCTCAAGAGATGCTAAGGAGCAAGATTTCAAGCGAGCGTTGACCATCCACATGCGAGACTTCTTGCTAGAGCTGGGGATTGGCTTCTCATTTGTTAAGCAGAATTACCGTGCCGATATTGGTGACAGAGAATTTCAAATTGATATGCTTTTGTATCATATAAGACTGCGATGTTTCGTCGTAATTCAATTGGAAATGGAGAGTTTTCAACCAGAACAATCCGGTCTGATGAATTTTTATCTATCAATTATTGATGAGCGTGAAAAACATTCGGAAGATGAACCGACTATTGGCATTATCCTTTGCAAAACAAAGGATAGGACAGTCGCAGAATATTCTCTTAGGAGTCTGAACAGGCCGATTGCGATTGCAGAACATCGTTTCCCTAACTTGCTACCCAGTCCTGAGCAGTTGGAAGTCGAGCTAGATAATGCAGTCAAGGAACTAGAAAGTTAGCAATTGCCTGATGTGCGACAAGTGCGGTTGCCTCGCGGCTCCCGACACATCTATTCGTTATGCATGAGTAAGGCGTCAGAACTTGCCTAATCAGGGAGGTGTTTCTGTACTGGCCAAGACCATTAAGGGACGTAGACAGCCCTCCCTGCCTGGAGTTCCTGACGCTTTTTCTCCCCCGCTTGGGTCAGAGAAATTAAATTGCTGACGTTAGAAAAACAAACGTAGCCTTGTCTATGCAGGCGTTTGACAGAACTATAAACAGCCACTCGGTTACTCCCGGTCAACGCGGCAAGTTGGTGCCATCTAGCCCCGCCAGTCGGCCAGACCTTGAGAACGCGCTTCGCAAAGCTTGTCAGGTCGGCATCATTATTTGAGGCTGTTGTCATGTTGGCGTTACCACAATTCATTGCTTCGGCTGATGAGCTGGACAGCAGAAATCGGCATCTGTCGGGGTCATATCCTTCATGCATCCCCCTCTTTCATCGGTATAGGGTGCCTCCGCCCAGTAGTGTTCGCAGTTTTGGCAGATTGGTTTAGCGTCCCCTTGATCTCCTTGCAGAACACCCAGTATGGCCTGAAGGTTTTGCTCAACCCAACGGTTTAACTCGACAGCGCACAGCTGCGCTGATTGAAATGGGATATCACTATCAGGCGCAGGAATCAGATTGACTTCGTATATGGTGTCGGTGGGGCCACGAGCGACGGCAAAAGCACCCGTCTCGCAACTGCCCCAAATGGCTTGAATCCCCTTCCGAGGATCTTGCTCAAGGCTTGTCGGCTGACCGAGTAAAGTAACGAGGGGGGGCATGGGGGAAATTTCTGACATGCAAGACTCTCCTGACGGACGGACGATATCGTTTAGCGTTAGCTGTCTCATCGGGCTCGCAAAGCACCTGAGGCAGTGTATTTGGATGCTTGACGGATAATGAATAACCAGACGAATGTTGTAGTCGCAGGCCGGACATCGCCAGGGGGCCGGACAGGAGCCGACGCTACCCATCAGACCGATGCGGTTGCCCTGCGTGAGCACTGCGGCCCGCCGCACAAGGTCGATTTTTTCGGCTTGGGAGTTTCTCATGGTCTTAGCTCGTTTAGACCGAATTCATAGAGCTGTTGAGCTAGATCGAGTACGACGTCAGAAAATAGGATTACTGGCAATAACCCGACTGCTACCAATATCTGAAACCGCCACTGACGAAGGGTCTTCCAGAGGCTATAGGTCGGAACCGGCGTATTGTTCAAAGTGGGTTGCCACTTATGGATCAATTCCCGTTCTTTCGCATCAATGGCCTCTCGGCTAAGCACGACCCAATGCAAGCGGCAGCGGCCTTGTCGACGGAGTTGTTCGTAACGATGATGACTGCGGCCCAGCCAGCGATCTCGGAGGTTAGTGCTCTTGCCGATGTAGAGAATCTGCCGTCCCTTCAAGGCCGCATAGATGCCAGGGCAAGATGGTAGGGCCGCACGACGAGACAATGTCAAGGATGACCAATGATAAGGGTGCTGATCGATTTTGTGGCGGCGGGTAAAAAAGGCCATCATTTGTTGAGGAAGGGTTGAGCTTGAGGGCAGTTGCGACGTTCGACTGTAAACAGGTGCTTCAGTCCATCAGAACCCTGATAGGTCAAACCTTGATTTTTAAGCTCCACAATGAGGGCGGAGAGGTCACCGTCAGATAGCAGCGAGACGGCCATGAGCCAAGGGGCTTCACAAGGGTAATTCCAATGCGCCCAGTAGCGCACGAAGCATTGGTTACTGAGCCTGACAATAATGACGAGGAGAGCTTCTAAGGTCATAGCTACAATTCCACGATCTCTGATGTGAACCGAATTAGCCGCACGTCCCTGACGTCATCACGATGCGCGGCCAGGGCTTGCTGATAGGCGGCGATGGCAGCTTGCGGGCTAAAGATGGAAGTTTTGAGCGGACGCCAGACCTCTTCCGCGTGGTCAAAACACTGAACTTCGTAAAACGGGTCTAATGGGGTGGTCTTTTTCCCGATGAAGGTTTGAATTCTGTGTTGGGCGATCGCGAGAACGCGATGGTAAAGGCTCGTAGGGATGATGGCAGGGAAGTTTGTGAAATGCATCGTTTGTATGGTGTTCTCTCCAGGGTGGGTGAGTAATTCCAAAGTGCGAACCTTTCAGATTGCAGGGTTGCAGATAGGGCAAAGCTTCCGCCCATTTTTCCTGCTTTTAAGCTGGCTCTCCAGAAGCCGAGCAGTCGGACTTCGTTCGTGCTCTTGGATGCGATGCGCAAGATACGAGGCCGAGCCCAGATAGTGCTGGCATGTATGCCGAGCGGAGATTGGGCGGTTGAAATGCAACAGGTAGCAACCGGTCAAAGACCGGGGTGTTGCGCCCGATTGCAGATCGATTTTGCGGATCGATTTGCCGCGAAAGTACGCCTCGAAATCGGGCACATGAAACAGGCCAGTGACCCGACACGGGGCTGCTCTATCGATAAGTAGGGGAGACGTTCTGGGCATATCCGGTTTCCTGTGTCGGCGTCGGATTGCTTTGAATCTATCCTGAACGTCCATTGATGTCAACGGATATCCATTGACATCAATGGATATCCGTTGATGTCAATGGATATCCATTGAATAAGGTTGAGGCATGGCTTAAAGTGAGGAGGTTTCATTGATAGCCACGGGTATCACTATGTCAAAGGCCACTGATCTCAGTAGAAGCGGCAAAGGACGCTACCTGGAGCGACCTGATTCGTTGGAGCGCACCACGATTGGGTTGCGGTTGCCAAAGTCTTTGTATCCAGCCTTTGTGGCAATAGCCGAGGATCAAGAGAAGCCGACTGCGACCTTGGCGCGGGAGATCATTGTGGAATGGTTCGCCACCCATGCCGCCAGTGATGCCGATAAAGCGACTGCTGTGGCCTGGTTGAAGGCTCAAGATGCAGATAAGAGCAGCTCCGACGCCGCGACGGGCTAATTGATGCAACTAAAACGAGCGGGTGACGTTGCTTGCTGATCGCCCACTCCAGAAGTGATCATCGCCTTGGACGTGTGGCCGCTGAGGCTTCAAAGCGGTCAGTAAACTATTGTAAGGAAGCAGTTGTGAAGCAAACCTGAAGATCGCCCCCCATACCGGGGTGAGAGGGCGGCTAGGCTGTCCGTGAAAACCCGTTTTTGCGGTATAAAAATAAACACGAGTATTCAGTGACCGTATTTGTACTTGGGTTCTCAACCCTTGTGATGTTATTGAATTAACGACCGATGCCAGAGCCCCATTCAGGGCTATGTTTCGGTAATGGCCTAAAGTCTCAGCGAAACACTTCAATAGTGGTTCGCTGAGGCCAATAAAATCAAGACTTTTGCTGGGTGGTGTGAGTGCTACCCAGCAAATTCGTGCTGACTTTCAGGTGAGAAGTCCTGTCCGTTTTTTCACGGAGAATGCTTGAACTAAGACCGTTCCGCCTACTGAGATTCGGGCATCTATTGGCTAAGACTTGCCTTGAAAACACCGTAGCTGCTGGAGCCTGAATTGGTTTTTCTCAGAAAACTGCCTACATCGCCATGTATCTTTGCCATCTTCACCGCTTCTCCGTAGTGCCGTAGATGCGGCTAGATAATCCCCATAATCTTGAGGCACAGACGAACAAGCTTCATAGATTTGACTGGAAAATTCATCTCTCAAAAGAGGTTAGATCGCCCGAATTCACAGTCACTTCTTGAAGGCCAAGCAATTTTACATCCCGTTGATTCATGGATGAAAAGTTGGCTGGTTTTGGTGATTTGGTGCCTGTAATTAATTTTTGAAGATTTCTGAGCAGCTCATTTTAGTGATGAGCGACTTTAGGCTGTCTGATTTTTTTGGTTACGGGCTTTTCTCTGTTCTTTAACCTCATTTTACTGGCTTATGAACTCCCCAACAGGCTCAGTTATTCCCCGTGATTTGCTCTCAAATCTGCCCGCGAGTGGTGTTGACCTTAACAGTTACCAACTGGAAGGCACATTTCAGACCGGCTCTGATGGCCTTGAACAATTACCGCCTCCGGTCGATGTGGGACTGCCGGTAGAAGCCCCTCCAGACTTCACCGCGCTCTCTTTTAGCGACAGCGGGTTTGATTCGATTTTGCCGATCGATTTGTCGATTCCTAGTGGCGAAGCATTCCCGCCTTTACTCGGCAATAAGGCCGAGCTGCCGCTGGTTGGCATCATGGATGCCGAATTTGATCTCACCACTGCCGGATTAGCTTCTCGCTCTAGCATTGTCCCTTTCGAGATTGAGGCCGAAGACTTCGACTCTTTTTCCAACTATCGGGTAGAGGGGGGGCGTAGTGCGGCCTCGGGCGACCAAGTGATCCGCAATACTGGCAACAGTGGGACGGTAGGTGCTGCTCAAGTTGACTTCTCTGGCCCCACTGGTCTCTATGATGTGGAAGTCGTCGTGTTTGATGAAAACGATGGCAGTTCGCAGATGCGGGTACTCCTGAACGGGGAGCCCCTCAGTAGCGATGCCGTCTGGACGATGAACCAGCAGCTCGGCAGTAACGCGGTGAGTGATGGCAACCGCGTGACTCGTATGGTGGGCCGCGATGTCAGGCTCACTGCTGATGATGTTATTACCCTTGAAGGCACCAAGGCTGCTGGCGAGTATGCTCGCTTCGACCTCATTCGCTTCACGCCTAAAACCACCGAAGTCTTTGATCCGATCGGCACCCCGCCAGGTGCCCCCATCGAGGTTGAAGCCGAAGACTTCGGTGCCCTAGTCAACTATCGCGTGGAAAATCAGGGTGTCGCCTCGGGTGGTCAGGTGCTCCAGAACCTCAACGAAGGTCAGGTGGCCACAGCTCAGATGAACTTCTCTGGCCCTAGCGGTCGTTACGATGTGGAGGTCGAAGTATTTGATGAAACCGATGGTCGGTCGGAGATGCGGGTGTTGCTGAACGGTCAACCCCTCAGTAGCGATGCCGTCTGGACGATGAACCAATCGCTGGGCAGCAGCGGTGTGTCGAACGGTAACCGCGTGACTCGCATGGTGGGGACTAACATCAGCCTCAGCCCGACCGATGTCATCACGTTAGAGGGCACACGAGATGGCGGCGAACTGGCCCGCTTTGACTTGATTCGCTTTATTCCTCGGGGCACTGTGACGCCGCCCCCAACGACAGCATCGGGCACAGTACAGTTCACTGACAGCAGCTTTGCAGTGGGTGAAGACGGCACACCTGTAAAAGCGGTCACGCTGGAACGGGTTGGGGGGACTGATGGCTCAGTGTCCGTCACCGTCACGCCCACCGCTGACAGTGCCGATGCTCCTGCCGACTTTGACGCGAGCCCCATCACCGTGACCTTTGCTGATGGGGATAACACGCCGAAAACAGTCGCCATTCCGATCGTGGATGATGCGATCTCAGAGACGGATGAAACCGTGCGGCTCACGCTCTCAGGCGACGATGCCGCTGGCCAAACCACGGCGACGATGACCATCGTGGACGATGATCCGTTTGATCCGATCGGCACCCCGCCAGGTGCCCCCATCGAGGTTGAAGCCGAAGACTTCGGTGCCCTAGTCAACTATCGCGTGGAAAATCAGGGTGTCGCCTCGGGTGGTCAGGTGCTCCAGAACCTCAACGAAGGTCAGGTGGCCACAGCTCAGATGAACTTCTCTGGCCCTAGCGGTCGTTACGATGTGGAGGTCGTCGTCTTTGATGAAACCGATGGTCGGTCGGAGATGCGGGTGTTACTGAATGGTCAGCCGCTCAGCAATGAGGCTGTCTGGACGATGAACCAATCGCTGGGCAGTAATGCGGTCAGCGATCGCAACCGCGTGACTCGCGTGGTGGGCCGTAATGTCCAGATCAACTCCGATGATGTCATTACGTTAGAAGGCGAGCGAGATGGCGGCGAACTAGCCCGCTTTGACCTGATTCGCTTTATCCCTGAGGGTACGGCCACGCCTGATCCAGGCCCATCAGATCCTGATCCAGGGCCGCCCCCCGCCCCCGGCGCGTCAATTCCTTTAGGTAGCCGGAGTGTGACGATGGGCGGCGGCGGCGTTGTTACCGATGTGCATCTCCATCCCCAAGAGAAAGACCTGGCCTACATCCGCACGGATATGGGCGGTTTCTATCGCTGGGAGACGGGCAACGGTGGTCACTGGGTACCGCTGACCGAATCCTTCCCCCAAGCTTTGGAAC
>ERZ1740065.200-NODE-200-length-28886-cov-5.927751_pt1 | contig 28886 bp, 28 predicted proteins | sample MGYA00581738_ERZ1740065 | MGnify/ENA primary metagenome ERZ1740065 (study PRJEB43018, sample SAMN04849749) | marine metagenome | isolation source: floating plastic debris | place: Pacific Ocean | collected 2008-09-01 | study: EMG produced TPA metagenomics assembly...
CCCCGACCCCATCATTACGAATGACGTGCTCTACCAGCTGAGCTACAGCGGCCCCTAGACCCGCTCCTTTGCCGTGAGTCGCGGCTGGACGCAAGATTCGTCGGGTAAATTTCGCGGTAAAAGCTGTTCACACCCTGCCTAAAAAACCGGCGACCAGAAAAACACCTTCCTTCTGGAACCCTGCCAAATCAAACACAAATTCCAGCTTATCCCCAAGTTACCCACAGTTGAAATAGCAATGAATTCAATATCTTATCCACAAGAAATTTGCCCATTCCGTCATTTTTCTGTTGCGCGACTCACCCGCTTGGACGCAACCTCATCTTACCGCAGCGGAGTTCACTGAACAAAGTTGAGGTCGCAAAGGCCCCTCGGGGCGGTGGCGGAACGGGATAGACCTTCGGGTCAGGTCCGGGTCGCAAACCCCACGAGGAAGCAGGTCGGATCGTGTGGAGGCGAAAGTCTCGTGACGAAAGGGCGGCGGAAGCCGGGCGCGGAGAGGTCGGAGAGGCCCGCAAGGGTCACATCGGCAAGGATGTGTCAGGCAGGGAGGATGCGGGGGGAAGATCGGTCTTCGGACAGATCGTCCCGGCAGAGGGCGGTAACGCTCTCATGCAAGCTGGGCCTGCTGTCGCCCTCTGGGGGGATACAAGGGTTCAAGAAGGCGTCAGGATGTGCTTCGTGCACGGAGCGGACCTCGGTTCGATCCCCTGGCGCCTTTCGCTATTCCGGCGACGCTTTTCCACCCGTTTCCCCGAGAATTGACCCATATCAAGGCAGGCGCGCCGCGCCTGTGCGATCACCCTGTCCGAACGGAAGGAGTGACGCGATGGACGCTGCGCACGCCAAGCAGACCCTGCTGGCCCGCCGGGCGGAGTTGGTCGGACATCTGACGGAGATGGAGCAACAGCTCGACCAGACGCCGACAAAGGATCTGGAGGACTTTTCAACCGAACGGCAGGGCGACGAGGTGCTCGAAGCGCTCGGCATGACCGAGCTGAACGAGGTCCGCCGGATCGATGCCGCGCTGGCGCGGGTCGAGGCGGGCACCTATGGCATCTGTCTCGATTGCGGCGACGCGATTTCCGACGCGCGCCTGATGATCCTGCCCGACACACCGCTGTGCAAGACCTGCGCAGCCAAGACAGCATGAGGTCCCAAATGCTACGATTAACCGCTATTCTCTATTGCTTCATTGCCGCCACCATGGCGGGCATGGGGGTAATCACCGTGTTGAGCATGGGCTATACCGCGGTGATGCCGATCCTGATCGCCGCCGGGGCGGGCGCGCTGCTGGCCTTGCCGGTGTCCTGGTTCGTGGCGGCGCGGATCTCCGCCTGACAGGGATCAGATCGCGTCGTCGAGCGCCTGACCTGCGTTGGTCACGTCGCGGCCCAGACCCTTGGTGGTCTCACAGGCCGTCAGGGCCAGAATGGCAGCGAGGGCAAAGGCGAGTCTGATCATCGGTAGCGTCCTTTATCTTGGGATGTTGGTCTCACCGTATACCGATTTGCCGGTGCAGTTCACGCAAAAAAAGAGGTGGCGCGCGGCCACCTCCGATTTTCCGCGTTGCGGTGTGGACGATCAGCTTGCGGCGTCCTGAATGGCCTCACCCGCGTCTTCGACGTCACGGCCCACGCCCTTGGTGGTCTCGCAGGCGGCCAGCGCGGTCAGAACGGTGATCAGTGCAACAATTCTCAACATGGTGTTTCCTTCCTTTGTCCGGATAGGGAACGCGCCGCGCGGTCGGATGGTTCCGAAGGATGTGCCCGCGCCCGGTAAAAGAGATAGCGGTCGGGCGCGATGCTGTCGGGGCCGCAGATCTGTTCGAACCCGGTCAGCGGCTGCTGGCTGACGATCAGCCCGCCCGGCACCATCAGGGGGGCGATCAGGGGCGACAGCCGCGCGCCTTCGGCCACGTCCTTTTCCTTGATCCCGTAGCCGAAGTCGTAATGGGCCATCACGATGCGCACGCCCTTTTGCGCCAGCCGGATCAGCATCGCGTCGGCCTCGCCCTTCAGGAAGCAATCGGCGGGCGGGATGCAGGAGGGGTGCGGTTGCAGCACACGGTCGATGACCCAGATGCGCCGGCCGGGCAGGCGTTCACGCAGGTGGTCGTAGGTGCGCCCGTTGCCGAGGCCCATTTCCAGCACGTCGCCCTTGAGCGGGGCCACGGTTTCGGCGGCCCAGTTGAGCCCGTCGATCTGCGCAGAAAGCCTGCGGCGCATGGATTCAAGACGGCTCATTCGGTCTCCTCGAGGATATGGGTCAGGGGGGTGCTTCTTGCCCCGCCGTCCAGCAGTTCGGCCAGGAAGGCGCGGGAAAAACACCAGATATCAGGGCTGTGCACAAGGTGGTGCGTGAGGTAGCCCATCGGTTCCGCGTTGTCCGCGACGCCCTTACGGCGGTCGGCGAGATGGCGGACGGTATGGGCGATGATCTGCGCGGGATCGACCAGCCCGCGGGTGCCGCGCCAGTCGATCGGGTCGATATGGGTATTGACCTGTATCAGACCGGAGTGCGGGTGGGGGCGGGCGCGGGGCGTGAAGGTCGACAGGATGCGGTAGCCCGCCTGCGCCAGCGCTGGCAGAACGTCGGGGTGCAGCCGGTTCCACGGGGCGACGAAGGCGGGTAGGCTGCGCGGGCCGAACAGCGTGTCCAACCTGCTCCGGCCGCGGGCCAAAGCCTCTGCAATGCCGGGGCGGGGGTGACCGAACTCGGCTTTCTTCTGACCTGCGGGTGCGTGATTTTCATGCGCCCAGCCGTGCACGGTCGGGATCAGCAGGGGCGCATCCGCCACCTGTGCTGCGAGCGTTTCGTCTGCAAAGGCAGGGATCACCGCCAGATGGACGGGCAGATCGAGATCGCGGGACAGGGTGGCCAGTTGCGCAAGGGCGGGCGTGGCGGTCACCGCGTCGTCGTCGCGCCACCACAGCGGCAGCACCATCCCGGCGGATCGCCATTGGGCCAGCTCCCTGCGCAGGGGGGACCAGTCAATCGTCATGGCGCTGCCTCGCGAGATCTTCCACGATGCGCACCGTGTTGCGGGCCCCATCGAGGCCCTGCCGCCTTGCCGCGCGGCGCGGCTCGCTTGTGACCCGGCGCAGGCGGTCGAGCAGTGTTTCACCGGTGAGCGCGGCACTGCCCAGCAGCGCGATGCCCGGCAGCCGGGCCAGCGCCTCTGCCCGCAGGCTCTGCTCCGTCTCGCCGCCCGCGTCAAAAGGCACAAGCACCGCGGGCGTGCCGATCTGCAGCAGATCGAGCGCGGTGTTGTACCCGGCCATGGAAACGGAGGCCGCCGCGTGGTGCAGCATCTGGCGAAACTCCGGCCGCGCCGGTTCGACCCGCGCGTTGGGCGGTGCATCGCGGCGCAGGGCATCGATCCGGCTGGTAGCGTCGCTGCCGCCCACCAGCAGCCGCCAGCGCCTCGGGGCGTCGGCCCGCGCGGCCTCGAGTGCTGCCGCGAAGATATCGGAGCCGACATTGCCGCCGCCTGCGCTGACCAGCACCTCACCCGCGCCCAGGCCTTCGGGGTGGGGCGGCGCGGGGGGCGGCGCGACGAAGCCGGTGTAGACCAGCCGGTGCGCCAGCGCGTCGGTGACGGGCCAGCTGACCTCCAGCGGTGTGACATCGGCATCGGAATGGACCAGCACCGCATCGTAGAGCCGGGTGACGATATCCTCGGTGGCCGTGGCCTTGGCCGGTTTGGAGGGAGGCGCGAGGATGTCCCGGATCGATGCGCATATCAGGGGGCGCCGGGGCAGGGCGCGGGCGGTATCGAGCGCACCGAGAAATTCGGTGCGCAACACGCGGCGCCCGAAGGGAAAGAGCTCGGTCACGAAGACATCGGGCTGCATCTCCTTCAGCGTGTCCTGCAGCTGCTGCAGGCGACGCTGCATCCCTTCTGGTCCGACCTCTGCGCCATCGGCATCGAGCAGGCGGGTGAAATTCACGCCATCGGAGCGCAGCGGCGGGAGCTGGACCAGCCGCACGTCTCTCGCGGCCAGCTGCGCGGCGGGCATGCCGCCCGACACCACGGTGGCGGTATGACCTTCGGCGGCGAACGCCCTTGCCAGCGTGAGCGCGCGCGCAAGATGCCCGGTGCCCAGCAGATGGGTGACGGCGATAAGTACCTTCATGATCTGCGCGCCTCGAGCCGGAGCGGGGTGGGGTCGAGCTGCCACCGGTCCTGGGCGATGCGCACCACGAAGAGGCGGTTGCGTTTGATCCGGAAGGGCGCGGGGCCTGAGAAGTCCCATCCTGTGGCATGGGCCAGGAGCACGCGCATGATGCCGATGTGGCAGACCGCGACCGTGTCCTCCGTGAGCCCCTGCGCCCAGGGCACCAGCCGGTCGCGCAGGTCTGCAGGGCTTTCGCCGCCCGGGGGGCGGTAGTCCCAGCCCCAGGTCTCGATGTCGCGGTATCCGCTGGCCGGGTCCGCGCGCAGCACGACGCCTTCGAGGCCTTCCCACGCGCCCCAGTTCATTTCCGTCAGGGCGATATCTGTCACCGGGCTCCGGTCCGCGACCAGTTCGGCGGTCCGGCGCGCACGCTGCAGCGGGCTTGACTGCAGGGCGGCGTGGCGCCAGGGGGCGGGCAGGGTGAGCGCGGAGAGCTCCGCCTCGGCCGCGGCATCGAGCGGGATGTCCGTGCGGCCCTGAATGCGCCCGGCGCGATTCCAGGCGGTGTGCCCGTGGCGCAGCAGCGCCAGCCGGATCATGCGAGCACCTCGGCGATGGTGCCGCAGAGCGTTCGGCTCGCCGTCGGCAGCAGGTGGTACGCGCCGGTATGATCGCGTGCCTGCTGGCCCGTTTCGACGCGCAGGCATTCGTTGCCGAGCAGCGCGTCGATCATCTTGGCCAGGGCCTCGGGGCCCTCTTCGGGATGGGGGTAGTCACCGGGTGCGAGCACGTCGCAGACCCCGGGCCGGCGTTGTGCGACAACCGGCAACCCGGCGGCCTGCGCTTCGAGGAAGGTCATGCCGAAGGCCTCGTTCACACCGGGCCAGAACAGCAGGCTGGAGGTTTCATAGGCGGTCTGCAGCGCGTCGCGGTCGAGGGATCCGCGCAGATCGACCCGGTCGCCGAACCCCTGCATCATCGAGGCCACAGCGCCAAGCGCCGGGCCATCGCCCGCGATCAGCAGCCGCCAGTCCGGCGTTTTCAGCAGGTGCAGCGTGTCGGCGATCAGCTGGTAGGAGGCGAATTTGTCGCCATGGCGCAGCATGCCGACGCTGAGCATCGGACCGCTGCGCCGCCCAAGCGCGGGCAGTTCTGCGCGGGCCAGGAAGGGGCGCAGGTGCACGATCCGCTGATGCGGCGGTGCGTAGGCCAGCAGCGCTTCGGAATCGCGGCGTGTCAGGTGAAAGATCACGTCGGCAGCGTCGCTTGCCGCCTCCGCCGCCTGTGCAAAGGCCGCCCAGGGGCCGTCGAGGCGTTTGCGCGCACGGGTGGCCTCGATCTGCAGATAGGGGATGTTGAGGGCGGCGGCGACGGTCGGGCCCAGCAGGTCGGGCACCTTGTAATAGCTGTGGTAGGTCAGCCAGACCTGCCAGTTGGCGTAGCGCCCGCGGCTGATCAGCCGTGAGGCCTCGGCCTCGGCCTGCGCAAAGAGACGGTCCTGCACCTGCTTGTCCCCCGCCTTGTCGCGGGTCTGCAGGGTCGAGACCAGCTCCCAGGAAAGACCGCCGTGATCCAATGCCTTGAGCAGGGCGCGCGCCATCGTCCTGTCGCCGGAGGGGACCGGATGCGACGGCGGCTTCATTGGCGCATAGAAGGCAACCTGGTTCATGCCGCCCGCCTCACCATGCCGCGCAGGCGACGCGTGAGATGCGCGATGCCGGGGGCCATCTGGAACTCGGCGGTCAGCCGGGCATGGGCGGCCTCGGCCATCCGTGCCGCGTGCTGCGGGTCGGCGGCCAGCACCTCGATCTCGCGGGCAAGGCTGGCGGGGGCGTCATCGCTCAGCACGCCATGGGTGCCGTTTTCGATGAATTCCGGGATCGCGGATACCGGGGTGGAGAGGATGGCGAGCCTCTGGCTGGCCGCCTCCATCAGGACGTTGGGCAGGCCGTCGCGGTCCCCATCCGCGGCCACCCGGCTGGGCAGCACGAAGAGGTCGGAGGCGCGCATCGTCTCGATCACCTCGGGCTGGTCGCAGGGGCCGCGCCAGGTGATGCGGCTGGCCACGCCCCGGGCCGTGGCCAGCGCCTGCAGTTCGACTTTCAGCGCGCCGCCGCCGATATGGGTCCAGTGCCAGTCCAGCGTCGCGGGCAGGAGGGCAAAGGCCTCGATCAGCCGGTCGAACCCCTTTTTCTCCACCATCCGGCCTACCGACATGAGCGCCAGCGGATCGCCGGGCGCGCGCGGGCGTCGGGCCGGTGGTTCCGGAAAGCGGGTGAGATCGAGACCGTGGTAGACCAGATCGACGCGGGCGGGTGTATCGGCGAGCGATTGCAGGTATTGCGCCCCGAAGCCGGTGCAGGTGGCGCCGAAGGCCGCGCCGAAGCTTTGCGGGTCCAGCTTCTCGCGCAGCTCCCATTCCGGCGAGGTCCAGATGTCCTTGGCATGGGCGGAAAACGACCACGGCATGCCGCGCAGGATCGCCGTGTAGCGGGCAACGGAGGCGGGCGTGTGCAAAAAATGCGCGTAGAGCCCCGGCGCATCCGCGGGCAGTTCGCGCGCCAGCACGCAGGCCTGCCCGAAGCGGCGCAGGCGGTTGGGCGTGCGGTCGCGGGCGTAATCCTTGCGAAAACAGCGCCAGGCGGCGGCAAACCCGGGGCGGCGCAGCGCATGCAGGACACCGCGCAGCACGCGCCACGGTTCATCCTTGAGATATTCCGGCAGATAGCGGACTGGCGCGCGCAGCCTGTCGTGCAGCGGATGGGTCTTGCGGTCGGTCGGATGGCGCAGCGACCAGATTTCCAGCGCCAGCCCGGCGTCTTCGAGCGCCACCAGTTCCTGGGCGATGAAGGTTTCGGACAGCCGCGGCCAGCCTTTGACCACCACTGCCAGCCGTCCTGCCTGTGGTGTCATTTCTCTGCCATGAGAGCGGCCGCGCGGGCCACGACCACATCCAGACCGTCCAGCAGACCATTGGCCCCGGCTTCGGAGGGTTTCCGCTGCGCTGGCAGGGCGCGGATAAAGTCCACCATCGTCTGCGGCGTCAGCCCGTCGCGCTCTTCGTCCAGCATGCGCACAAGGCCAAGCTCTTCCGCGCGCGATGCCCGGATCCACTGTTCCAGACGGGGCACGGTGCGCGGCACGATCACCGCGCGTTTGTCAAAGGACAGCACCTCGCAGAAGGTGTTGTAGCCCCCCATGCAGACAACGCCTTCGGCCCCGGCAAAGAGCGATTCAATCCGGCTTTCGAACCCCACGGCGCTGACGCGCCCGTTCAGCTTTGCCACGCGTGCTTCGAAGGCTTCGCGGACTTCACCCGACAGGAAGGGGCCATAGACCAGCACTGCGTTGGGGGCCAGCGTCGGATCGGATTCGTAGGCCTCGATCACCAGGTTCACCATCGCCGCGCCATCGCCGCCACCACCGGGTGTGATCAGCACATAGGGGGTATCCGGCGTCTCAGCCACATCTGTGACCTCGCGGCGCAGATAGCCGGTCCAGTGGATGCGGGCGCGGGTCTCTGCGGACAGGGGTAGACCCTGCGTCGGATCGTAGACGGACCGGGGGCCGTAGACCCAGATCTGATCGTAGAAGCGCTCGGTCGCCTCGGTGGCGCCCTTGCGGGCCCATTCCGCCGCCAGCACCTTGGGCTCGTCCAGCACATCGCGCAGGCCGAGCACGCAGCGCGTCGTGCCCCGGCTGGCCAGCCACTCCAGCGTCGGAAGAAGTTCGCCGCGAAACCCGGTGGGTTCCTTGTCGACGATGAGCAGGTCCGGTTCGTATTGCTCGATCGCGGTCTGGATCAGGCCGGAGCGCAGGCTGGTGGTCTCGTCGATGTCGAGCCCGAGGGTCTGGCTGATATAGGTGCCGTCCGGCAGCTTGGTGACCCCCGGCAGGCGCATGTGGTCCACCTTTTCGGGGAAGGTAAAGCGACCGGCCACGGGCGAGCCGGTCAGGATGATTGCCGAGGCGTTGGGGTTATAGGCGGTGAGTGCCGAGGCGAGGGCGCGCGACCGGCGCAGATGCCCCAGGCCGAAGGTGTCGTGGCTGTAGAGCATCACCCGCCGGGGCGCGTCCCGCCCGGTGTCCTGCCGATCCGCCGCGGACTCCTTTGCCGCGCCCATCTTGTTCAGCACGTTCACGCCGCGATACCCCGCAGGGCGGATGCCACCGGCGCAGGCGGCTGGCGGCGGGATGTCGGGGGATCACCGGCCGCGGTGAAAAGAGAGAAAATCAGCCGCATCGGCCAGTCCTTGCGTCTTTGCTGGGGCCGTATGCCTCCGTCTTTTCCTCTTTGGCATAAAAGTTAATCGGGTGCAAAACACGTCTGATCGCCAGAGTTTGCACTGATGTGCAATTGCAATGATTCCCTGCCTCCCCTACCGTCCAAGTCCAATTGTCAGGCTTTCGGACCGTTTTATGCGCGTTTCACATATTTTTCCGCTTTTTTGCTGTTTCTTGCTGGCCATCACCCTCTTGACCGCCCCGCTGCAGGCACAGGGCGTCGGGTCGCTTTTCAATCCCGCTTCGGAAGAGAGCAGCGACAGCAGCGAGCAGATTTCGGAGATCATGAAACAGGCTGCCGAAAACGGTGTTGGCGTTGTCGTGATCGACAGTGAAGGGCGCGTGATGACAGCGCCGACGGCGCCGGACACCAGTGCGGCAGAGGAGGCGGCCGCCGAAGGCTCCAACCTGATGAAGGCGCAGGACGCGCTGGTCAGTTTCCGTGCGGTGCTGGTGGAGCGGGTGCTTGACCTGCCGAATGCGTTCAACGAGGTGCTCTATATCCTGCGGGCGACAAGCCCGGATGGCACCATCTGGGCTTTTTTCAAGGCGCTGCTGATTTCGCTGCTGCTCTTTGCCATCGGGATGGTCTTCGAACGCCAGGTCTACGGCAAGCGGATCGTGAAGAACTTCGTGGTCTCGCGTATCCGCGAAAACCCCGTGGGATATGCGGAAAAGATGCCGTTTCTGGTGTTCCGCTTCTTCATGGGGGTGATCGGTATCCTGGTGTCGATGCTGGTCGCCTATGTCCTTGGGGCGCTGATCTACGGCCCGCTCGAAGACAAGGCGATGCAGTTTACCGTGAGCGTGATCAACACCGGCTATTTCGCCTGCCGCCTGGTGGCGAACCTGTGGCGCATGGTGCGGGCGCCGGATCTGGAGCAAGACGGGATCGCGGTGTTGTCCTCGCGCGATGCGATGCGGCTGTTGTTCTGGCTGTGGGTGCTGGCGACGGTCGATGTCACCGCGATCCTGTTCGGCGTGTGGATCGGTGAGCTGGGGCTGAACTACGACGTCTATGCCTTCCTGTCCTCGGTGATGTCGGCGGTTGTCGTGCTGCTGAACATCCTGATGGTGCTGGTCAACCGGAGAGCCATTTCCAGGGCCATGCGCAACGGCACGCCGGTCGGTGAGCTGAGCTGGACCATCAAGCTGCTCACGACGATCTGGGCGCCGGTGGTGATCTTCTACGTGATCTTCGCCTGGTTCGAGCTGACTTACGATCTGGTGCTGGGCAACCCTTCGTCGATCCCGCTGATTGCCGGCGCCTATATGATCCTGATGTCGATCATCGTGGTCTACGGGGTGATCAACTTCATGATCGAGCGCAGCTTTCAGCGCGCCCGTGCCCTGCGCGAGCTGAACGAGGCGCAGGCGGAAGAGGATCTGACGCCGGAGGAATCCGCGGCGCTGGCCGAGGAAGCGCGCCAGCTGCGCCCGCGCCACGCCCTGAACTCCTTTGAAGCGCTGGCGCGCCGGGTGGCCGGTATCCTGGCGTTTGTCGCGGGCGTCTACGCGTTTTTCTACATCTGGGACAACAATTCGGCGCAGATGGCAGAGAATTTTGCCAGTCAGATCCTCGACATCATGGTGATCATTTTCATCGGCTACATCGTCTATCACGCCTTCCGCATCTGGATCGACAACAAGATCCTCGAAGAGCAGGGCGATGTGACGGAGGGTGAACTTGGCGATGAGGGCGGCGGGTCGAGCGCCAGCCGCTTGGCCACGCTGCTGCCGCTCTTTCGGAATTTCATCCTGATCGTGGTGATGGTGACCATCGGGCTGATCATCCTGCTGGAGCTTGGCGTGAACGTCGGCCCGCTGTTTGCCGGTGCCGGTGTGGTCGGTGTCGCCGTGGGCTTTGGCAGCCAGGCGCTGGTGCGGGATATCTTCTCGGGCGGGTTCTTCCTTTTCGACGACGCCTTCCGCAAGGGCGAATACCTCGACATCGGCGGGGTGAAGGGCACGGTGGAGAAGATCTCTGTCCGGTCGTTCCAGCTGCGCCATCACCTCGGTGCGCTGCACACCATCCCCTTTGGCGAAATTCAGGTGATGACCAATTATTCGCGGGACTGGGTGATCATGAAGCTGCCGTTGCGGGTGACCTATGACACGGATGTGGAGAAGGTGCGCAAGCTGATCAAGAAGCTGGGTGTCGAGCTGCTGGACGATCCGGTGATCGGCGACAACTTCATCCAGCCCCTGAAGAGCCAAGGCGTGATCGAGATGCAAGACAGCGCGATGATCATCCGGGTGAAATTCATGACCAAGCCGGGTGATCAATGGCTGGTGCGCAAGAAGGTCTACGAGGAGATCCGCGCGCTCTTTGAACGCGAGGGCATCAAGTTCGCGCACAAGGAAGTCACCGTGCGGCTGGCCGACGGCAAGGTCGAGGAACTGTCGGAGGAAGACCGGAAAGCGGTCACCGCCGCGGCGCAGGCGCAGATCGAAGAAGAGCTGCTCGACGGCGATGAGGCGGGCGACGACCGCTAGGTGTTCGTCGCCGTGAAGAAGGTTGGCACAGGTGGTAAGGTTACCCGCGAGCCTGCCTGACCGGTTCTGCGGACCATCGGAACATGCTGTGCGGCCACATCGGGAGGGACCGGCCCCAAGGGTGTTGGCCCGTCTGCGCTTGCGCTAGTCACAGGGGGGTGTCCGCGTGGGCGGGGTCAAAAGCCTGTTGAATTTCTTCAAAAATTTCCGGAGCATGGGGATGTGAGGGGCACTTCAATGGCGTATTGCGGATATCGAACCGGCGTGATCTTCGACCAATCCCGCGCCCATTGGCGCCGCCGGGCGGCACGCCCCATCGCGTGGTCGGCGTGGTACCCGACCGAGGAGAGTGCCGGTCTGGCGCAGCCGCAGCCCCCGTTTTTTGATCCCGGGAGTGTGCTCTGGAACGCCGAGCCTGCGCCCGGGATGCGATGGCCTGTTGTCCTGCTGTCGCACGGCACGGGCGGCACGGCGGAAAGCCTTGGATGGCTTGCACGCGCCCTCGCCTGCGCAGGCCATGTCGTGTTGGGGGCAAATCATCACGGCAATACCGGTTCGGAGCCCTTTCTCGCCGAGGGTTTTCTGTGCTGGTGGGAACGCGCGGCAGACCTGTCCGTCCTGCTGTCATCCCTCAGCGCGGAGGGGGTTTTTGCCGACTTGCTGGATCTGGATCACGTGTCGGCTGTCGGTTTTTCCCTCGGGGGCCATACGGTCCTGACGCTTGCCGGTGCACGGACGTCCCTGGACAGGTTTGATGCCTGGCGCGCCGCCAACAAGCGTGTCGAGGCTGGACCGAGGGAGTTTCCCGATGCCGCAGACCACATTCCCGATCTGATAAGAACGTCGGCTGTGTTTCGAACGTCCTGGGCGCGGCATGGCGATGATTTCTCCGACCCTCGGGTCACATCCGTTGTCGCCATTGCCCCGGCACCTCCGGTCAGGTCCTTTCATCCAGGCTCGATGTCAGACATCGCCCTGCCGGTGACCCTGCTGACGGGCGGCGCGGATACCGAGGCGCCGCCAGAGCATTGCGCGGATTGGCTGGTGTCGCTCAATGATCGCTTCGTACATCACACCCTTGGACAGGAGGTGGGGCACTACACCTTCCTGAGCGTCCCGCAAGACAAGTCCCTTTTGGGAACCGTCGACATCTTCACGGATGCCGACGGGGTGGATCGGCTCCGCGTGCACGAACGGGCAGCGCAGCTTGTGCGTGACAGCCTGAGCTAGGTCATGCGAGGGGCGGGTTTCTGCCCAACGAAGAAGTCGCAGCAACATGACCGAGGGTCGATCTGTCCTCGACGGCATCACCGGCTTGCGCACTGTGGTCCAGCAAGCAGCCTGTGAATCTGGTACAGTGGATGAATGACCGCATCCAATGGCTATCATTTTCGCACCGCGACCCTGGACGATCTTCCATTGCTGATCGCATGGCAGTCGACTCCGCATGTGCAGAAATGGTGGGACGAAGAGGTGCCCTATGATGAAGCGGATCTGGCCGATCCGCGGGTCAGGCGCTGGATCGTTTCGATGGGCGAGAAGCCCTTTGCCTTCATGCAGGATTACACTGTCCACGGTTGGGAAGAGCACCATTTCGCCGGTCTGCCCAAGGGATCGCGGGGGATCGATCAATACATCGGTGCGCCGGACATGATCGGGTTAGGACATGGGTCGGCCTTCATCGGAAAGCGGATGCAGGCCCTTTTCGATGAGGGCGCACCTGTGATCGCGACCGACCCGCACCCGGACAATGACAGGGCGATCGCTGTCTACAGGAAGCTGGGTTTCGACCCCTTGGGACCACAGCAGGACACCAAATGGGGCCTGATCTTGCCCATGGCCGCCAAGCGACGGGGGCTTGACCGCAGGGGCGGTTTCCCGCCGTGGACGCGCCATGCCCGGGTGGGACGTTGATCGGCAAGCTCTCGGGCCACGTTGCGGATCCTTTCTGATCGGCGCGGTCTTAGGTGCTGTAGTTGTCAATCAGGGCGCTGGGTCTGGCGAAGGCCTCAAGATCTTTCTGATCGGAAATCGTGATGTGATTTCCATCTACCTTCACACCGTAGGATTGCAGGCTCTTGAAAGCGCGGCTCAGGTTCTCCGGCGTCATGCCCAGCGACGACGCAAGCCTTCGTTTTTCCAGGCGCAGTTCGAATTCCACGGCCATGTCGGCATATCTCTGCTGGCGCAGAAGATAATTGGCCAGGCGTTCCAGCGACGTGCGCAGCTTCAGGTCCTTGGTGTTCTTGACCACCGACCGGTAGCATTGCGCGAGCTCGGTCACGATGGCCCTTGCGAAGGCGGCGTCGCTGTCAAAGACGGCGCGCACATCCTGGCTGGGGATCAGGGCGATCCTGCTTTTCTCCAGCGTCCGGGCCGACATCAGGTAGGGCGCGTCCTTGATCGTCGCTGCGAGGATGAAGGTCGAGATCGGGCGCACGGTAGCCATCGACGTTTCGCGCCTGTTCCAGCTGGAAAACAGTTCGACGGAACCGGACAGGACGATGTGCAGAAAATCGCTTGGGTCGCCCTCTTCGATGAGGTCGATCTGCGGCGGGAAGTTCTGGACGTAAGAACCGCGCATCAGCGCGCGAAAATTCTCGTCACTCATCTCTGCAAAGAGATGAAGACTGCGAACATCGGAAAGATCTGACTCGGGCATTCCTGGGGGCACCTGGGCTAGTCCACTTGACATAATTCTTACCATTGCTTGATAAATGTCAATGTCTGATTTGATGCACTTCGATTGCCGGTTTGATGCTGCACTGCAACCGGAGTGATAAATCTTGATAACCCATTTATTTCAATACACTTTTCATCGATTTTTGATTTAGATCAAGCATTGAATGAGCCCAGCCGCTCACACAGGCCCCAACGTGAAATGCGCCCACTCCCGGGCGTGCGAGAACGGAGGGACCTATGGAAATCATGCTGGCGTACGACCATTCGCGCAATGCGCGGATTGCGCTCGACGCGATAAAGCAGATGTTCGGGCCGTTGAACCCCAGCGTCACGCTGGTGTCTGTTGTTGAAGATATCGGCAGCGCCACCGCCGGGGCCGACGCGCTCTTTACCGAACAGTATCAGGATCAGAAGGCGGGTGTCGAAGCCGCTGCCGCCGAGCTGATGGCGGCAGGCTATGACGCATCGGTCATGCTGGCCGAAGGCGATGCGCGCAAGATGATCCTGCGCGCGACTGAAGAACGGCAGCCTGATCTTCTGGTCATGGCGCGCCACTCTCACCAGGCCGATGGCGGCGCATTGGGCTTTATCGGCCGCAAGCTCGACGCCATTGCCGAGGAGTTCGACCACATGACCTTCGGGTCGGTGTCGGCCTTCCTCGCCCGTCGGGCGAAATGCCCGATCCTGATCATTCCAACCCATGTCCCCGCATCGTCGATGCAGGCGGCCGAATAGAACCGAGGGCCAGAAAATGAAGATATCCAGCCTGTTCCAGGTTCAGGATCGCGCCATTCGCGCGCTGCATCTGACCTGGATTGCCTTTTTCATCACCTTTTACGTCTGGTTCAACATGGCGCCGCTAGCCTCCTCGATGCTGGCGGCCAACGATTGGTTGACCCGTGACGACATACGCCTTTTCGCGATTGCGAATGTGGCGCTCACCATTCCCGCCCGGATACTCGTCGGCATGGCGCTCGACAGATGGGGGCCACGGCGGGTGTTCTCGGTCCTGATGGTCGTGATGGCCCTGCCAACCCTCGTCTTTGCCTTTGGCGAGACCAAGATGCAGCTTTTCATATCGCGTCTGGTGCTGTCTTCGGTCGGGGCGGGGTTCGTCGTCGGTATTCACATGACCGCCCTGTGGTTCAAACCGCGCGACATCGGTTTCGCGGAAGGGTTCTATGCCGGGTGGGGGAACTTCGGATCTGCCGCCGCGGCCCTGACCATACCGACCATCGCCCTGACCGTCTTTGGCGGGGATGACGGCTGGCGCTATGCCATCGCCATGTCGGGCATCATCATGGCAGCCTACGGTGTCTTCTACTGGTTCGCCATCACAGACGGGCCAACCGCGGACACCCACAAGAAATCGCGCAAGACCGGCGCGCTCGAGGTGTCGACCTACAGGGATCTCGTGCTGCTGGTGATCTTTACCGTGCCGCTGATCGGGATCCTGTCGATCCTCATCTACCGGGTGCAGATGATGGGGTACATCGACGGGTTCGTCGCAACCATCTGCTATGCCTCGGTGGCGACCCTCGTGGTCTATCAGGTCTGGCAGGTGCTGCGGGTCAACCTGCCGATCCTCAAGCAGGGGGTACCCGAAGATGACCGCTATCCGTTCAGTTCGGTTGCCGCGCTCAACACCACCTATTTCGCCAACTTCGGCGCGGAACTGGCGGTGGTGTCGATGCTGCCGATGTTCTTTCAGGAAACCTGGGGGCTGACACCGGTCACCGCAGGCATCATCGCGGCGTCCTTTGCCTTCATCAACCTCGTGGCGCGGCCCATGGGCGGGCGGGTATCGGACCGGATGGGCAACCGGCGCTTCGTGATGCTGGCCTATATGCTGGGGATCGCCATCGGCTTTGCGCTGATGGGGCTCCTGAACAGCTCCTGGCCGCTGATCATCGCGATTGCCATCACCATCGCCTGTTCCTTCTTCGTGCAGGGGGCCGAGGGCGCGACCTTTGGCATCATCCCGTCGATCAAGCGCCGCGTGACCGGGCAGATCGCGGGCATGGCGGGGGCCTACGGCAATGTCGGAGCGGTCTTCTACCTCTTCATCTTCATGTTCGTCGATGCCTCGACCTTCTTCTTCATCATCGCTGGCGGCGCCCTGGTCTCGTGGATCGTCTGCTTTTTGTGGCTGAAGGAGCCGGAAGGCGGGTTCGGCGAGGAATATGTCCTGAGTTCGGTCGATCAGGAGATCGCCGCGGAGGCTGAACGGAAGAAAGAAGCCGAGGCAGAACTCGCCCTCATCTTCCACGGGTCCGAAAAGGTGGCCCTTGCCGAGAAGGGCAATGGCCTGACCGTCACCGCCCGGTTCAAGGACCTTGATGATCTGAAGACCGCGCTGGCCCGGATCGGACCGACCGGCAACCAGCAACCGGCTGAATGAATGCATGGCCAGCCGGGCAGGATGTCCGGCTGGCCCCCTGAAACCGCCACCACGGGAGGACTTACCCATGGCGATCACCGACACTTCAAAAGGCAACAGCCGTCACGTGCTGACCGACTGGCGCCCTGAAGACCCGCAATTCTGGGCCGAGAAGGGCAAAGCCATTGCAACCCGCAACCTCTGGATTTCGATCCCCAACCTGCTCATGGCCTTTTCAGTCTGGATGGTCTGGTCGGTCGTGGTGGCGAAAATGCCCGCCATCGGCTTCAACTTCTCCGTGGGCGAACGCTTCTGGCTTGCAGCGCTGCCGGGCCTGTCCGGTGCGACGCTGCGGATCTTCTACAGCTTCATGGTCCCGATCTTCGGCGGCCGGAAGTGGACCGCGATCTCGACCGCGTCGCTGCTGCTGCCCGCGCTTGGCATCGGCTTTGCGGTGCAAAACCCCGATACCAGCTATGTCACCTTCCTGATCCTCGCGCTGCTCTGCGGTTTCGGCGGCGGGAACTTCGCCTCCTCCATGGCCAATATCGCCTATTTCTACCCCAAGAAGGTGAAAGGTCAGGCGCTGGCCATGAACGCGGGCCTCGGCAACCTTGGTGTGTCGGTGATGCAGTTCGTCGTGCCCGTCGTCATCACCATGGGCGTCTTCGGCGCGGTGGGTGGTGAGCCGCAACAGCTGAGCGATGGTGGCCAGCTCTTTATCCAGAATGCGGGCTTCATCTGGGTGCCCTTCCTGATCGTCGGCACAATTGCCGCCTGGTTCGGCATGAATGACATCGCGGACGCCAAAGCCTCGCTGGGCGATCAGCTGTCGATCCTCAAGCGCCGTCAGAACTGGATCATGTGCGTGCTTTACACCGGCACCTTCGGCAGCTTCATCGGCTATGCCGCCGGTTTCCCGCTGCTGATGAAAACACAGTTCCCGGATGTAAACGTGCTGCAATACGCCTTCCTCGGCCCGCTTGTGGGCGCGCTGAGCCGTGCCGCAACCGGCTGGATTTCCGACAGGTTCGGCGGCGGGCGCGTGACCTTCTGGGTGTTCCTTGGGATGATCCTCGCCGTCTATGGCGTGCTGCAGTTCCTGCCCTCCACACCTGAGGCGGCGGATGGCGGTTTCTGGGGCTTCTTTGCCTGCTTCATGGCGCTCTTCTTCCTGACCGGTGTCGGCAACGCTTCCACCTTCCAGATGATCCCCTCGATCATGAAACAGGAAATCCCGCGCCTGCTGCCCGACCTCGAAGCCACCAACATGCAGCGCACCATCGAGCGTGAGAGCGCGGCGATCATCGCCTTTACCTCGGCCATCGCAGCTTACGGCGCCTTCTTCATCCCGAAGAGCTACGGCACCTCGATTGCGCTGACCGGCGCCCCGCACGGCGCGCTCTGGGCTTTCCTGGGGTTCTACGCGCTCTGCGCCGTGATCACCTGGGTCGTCTACAGCCGCAAGAACGCGCCGGTGCCCTGCTGATCTGCTGACCAAGCCCTTGCGCCGGGTGATCCGGCGCAAGGGGTAGCCAATAGGAGACAATTCCATGAGCCACCTGCTCGACAGATTGAACTTCCTCCAGTCCAACAAACTGGAAGAGTTTGCCAACGGCCACGGTCAGGTCACGAATGAAGACCGTGGTTGGGAAGACACCTACAGAAACCGCTGGCGCCACGACAAGGTGGTGCGCTCGACCCACGGGGTGAACTGCACCGGGTCCTGCAGCTGGAAAATCTACGTGAAATCCGGGATCGTGACCTGGGAAACCCAGCAGACCGATTATCCGCGTACGCGCCCCGATCTGCCCAACCACGAGCCGCGCGGCTGCGCGCGGGGGGCGTCCTATAGCTGGTACCTCTATTCCGCGAACCGGGTGAAGAACCCGCTCATTCGCGGGCGGCTGATGAAGCTCTGGCGCGAGATGCGCAAGACCAAGACACCGATCGAGGCCTGGACCGCGATCCAGAGCGATCCAATCCTGCGCAACTCCTACACCTCCAAGCGGGGCTCCGGCGGGTTCGTGCGCGCCACCTGGGACGAGGCGACCGAGATCACCGCTGCCGCCAATGCCTATACCGCCAAAACCTACGGGCCCGACCGAATCTTCGGCTTCTCACCGATTCCGGCGATGTCCATGGTCTCCTACGCAGCGGGCTCGCGGTATCTGAGCCTGATGGGTGGCGTCTGCATGTCCTTCTATGACTGGTACTGCGACCTGCCGCCTGCCTCGCCAATGACATGGGGCGAACAGACCGATGTGCCGGAATCAGCGGATTGGTACAACGCCAGCTACCTCCTGATCTGGGGTTCGAACGTGCCGCAGACCCGGACGCCGGATGCGCATTTCTATACCGAGGTGCGCTACAAGGGCACCAAATCGGCCGTGATCTGCCCGGACTATTCCGAGGCGTCGAAATTTGCCGATGTCTGGCTGAACGTGAAGCAGGGCACGGATGCAGCGCTCGCGATGGCTTTCGGTCACGTGATCCTGCGCGAGTTCCACATCGACCGGCAGGCCGAATACTTCGAGGATTATTGCCGCAAGTATTCCGACATGCCGATGCTGGTGCGTCTGGATGAGAAAGACGGCCAGCTGGTGCCGGGCCGCTTCCTGCGCGCGGATGACCTCGACGGAAAGCTCGGCGAGGAGAACAATTCCGAATGGAAGACTGTCGCCTTCGATGAGGCGAGCGGCACGCTGGTCTCGCCCAACGGTGCCATCGGCTACCGCTGGGGTGAGAAGGGCGAATGGAACCTCGAAGAGAAAGCGGACGGCAAGGATGCCAGGTTGCAGATGTCGCTGATCCTTGATGATGATCATGACGACATTCGCGGTGTTGATTTTCCCTATTTTGGTGGCGCGGCGACCGAAGCCTTCACAACCGGCGACACACGCCCCGACGTTCTGACCAAGAACGTGCCGGTCAAGCGCATCCAGACCGCCGAGGGTGACGTGCTGGTGGCCACTGTCTTTGATCTCTTCTGCGCCAATTATGGCGTGGATCGGGGGTTGGGCGGCGATTGGGTCGCGACATCCTATGAAGATGACGTGCCGGGCACACCGAAATGGGCCGAGAAGATCACCGGCGTGCCCGCCGACAAGATCGTACATGTGGCGCGTGAATTTGCCGACACCGCCGAGAAAACGCAGGGCAAGTCGATGATCATCATCGGCGCGGCCATGAACCACTGGTACCACATGGACATGAATTATCGCGGCGTCATCAACATGCTGGTGATGTGCGGTTGCGTGGGGCAATCCGGCGGCGGCTGGGCCCATTATGTGGGGCAGGAGAAGCTGCGCCCGCAAACCGGCTGGCAGCCGCTGGCCTTCGCGCTCGACTGGGGCCGCCCGCCGCGGCACATGAACTCCACATCTGCGTGGTACGCCCATACCGACCAATGGCGTTACGAGACCCTGGAGGCGGACGAGATCCTGTCACCAACCGCGCCTGAGGGCGATTGGGATGCGTCGCTGATCGACTACAACATCCGCGCCGAACGCATGGGCTGGTTGCCCTCGGCGCCGCAGCTCAAAACCAACCCGCTGGAGGTGGCCAAACAGGCGAAAGAGGCCGGGATGGAGATCCCCGCCTATGTCGCGCAGCAGCTGAAATCGGGTGAGTTGGAGATGGCCTGCGAGGACCCGGATGCGCCGGAGAACTGGCCGCGCAACCTCTTTGTCTGGCGCTCCAACCTGCTGGGCTCCTCCGGCAAGGGGCATGAGTATTTCCTCAAGCATTTGCTTGGCACCGATCATGGCGTTCTGGGCAAGGATCTGGGGGAAGAGGGCCGTGCGCTGCCAAGGGAAGCCAAGTGGCACGAGAAGGCCCCTGAAGGCAAACTCGACTTGCTGGTGACCATCGATTTCCGCATGTCCACCACCGCGGTTTACGCCGACATCGTGCTGCCGACGGCCAGCTGGTATGAAAAGGACGACCTGAACACCTCCGACATGCACCCGTTCATCCATCCGCTGCAAGCGGCGGTGGACCCGGCCTATGAAAGCAAGTCCGACTTCGAGATCTTCAAGGCCATTGCCAAGAAGGTGCAAGAGGTCGCGCCCGAGATTCTCGGCAAGGAAACCGATGTCGTGGCGCTTCCCCTGCTACACGATATGCCGGCGGAAATTGCGCAGGATCAGGTGCGCGACTGGAAGAAGGGTGAATGTGACCTCATTCCGGGTAAGCCCGCGCCCGCCTTTGTGCCGGTTGAGCGGGACTACACGGCGATCTATGACCGCTTTACCGCGCTTGGCCCGCTGATGGACAAGCTCGGCAATGGCGGCAAGGGCATCACCTGGAACACCGAAGAAGAGGTCGGCAATCTTGCTGCGCTGAATGGTGTGAAACAGGACGGGGCCGCGACAGGACGGCCCAAGATCGAAAGTGCGATTGACGCTTGCGAGGTCATCCTGATGCTGGCGCCGGAGACCAACGGCAATGTTGCGGTGAAGGCCTGGGAAGCTCTGGGCGAGAACACAGGGCGCGCGCATGCGCATCTGGCCGAGGGGGAGCATCACCAGAAGATCCGCTTTCACGACATCGCGGCACAACCCCGCAAGATTATCTCTTCACCCACGTGGTCGGGCATCGAGAGCGAGAAGGTCAGCTATAACGCGGGCTACACCAACGTGCATGAGCTGATCCCATGGCGGACGCTGACCGGGCGGCAACAGCTCTACCAGGATCACCTGTGGATGCGCGCCTTTGGCGAAGGTTTCATGTCCTACCGCCCGCCGGTGGATCTGAAGACCATCACTCGGGACGTGCAGGATGACGGCGACAATCTGGTGCTCAACTTCATCACGCCGCACCAGAAATGGGGCATCCACTCCACCTATTCCGACAACCTGCTGATGCTGACGCTCAATCGTGGCGGGCCGGTGATCTGGATCTCCGAGAATGACGCCCGCAAAGGCGGAATCGTCGATAACGACTGGGTGGAGCTTTACAACGTGAACGGTGCTCTGACCGCGCGGGCCGTTGTCAGCCAGCGGATGAAGGACGGCACGACCTTCATGTATCACGCGCAGGAGAAGATCGTGAACACGCCCGGGTCCGAGAAGACCGGTCATCGCGGCGGTATTCACAATTCGGTCACCCGTACGGTTCTGAAACCCACCCATATGATCGGCGGCTACGCCCAGCAGTCCTACGGCTTCAACTACTACGGCACCGTGGGCTGCAACCGGGATGAGTTCGTCGTCGTGCGGAAGATGAAAAAGGTCGACTGGCTCGACCGGGAAGCCACCCAGAAGGAGGCAACAGAATGAGAGTGCGCGCACAAATCGGCATGGTTCTGAACCTCGATAAATGCATCGGGTGCCACACCTGCTCTGTGACCTGCAAGAACGTGTGGACCACACGGGACGGGGTCGAATACGCCTGGTTCAACAACGTCGAAACCAAGCCGGGCACTGGCTATCCGACCGATTGGGAAAATCAGGCGAAATGGAACGGCGGTTGGGAACGGACCAAATCCGGCAAGCTGCGGCCCAAGCAGGGAAGCAAATGGCGGATCCTGTCCAACATCTTTGCCAATCCGGACCTGCCCGAGATCGACGACTACTACGAACCCTTCGATTTCGACCATGATCACCTGAAATCCGCCCCCGAAATGGAGTCCTTCCCCACGGCGCGCCCCTATTCCAAGATCACTGGCGAGCGGATCGAAAAGATCGAGAAAGGCCCGAACTGGGAGGAAATCCTCGGCGGTGAATTCTCCAAACGCTCGGAGGACTACAATTTCGAGGGCATCCAGAAGGAGATCTACGGGGAATACGAGAACACCTTCATGATGTATCTCCCCCGTCTGTGTGAGCATTGCCTGAACCCGGCCTGCGCGGCGTCCTGTCCATCGGGGGCGATCTATAAGCGCGAGGAAGATGGCATTGTCCTGATCGATCAGGAGAAATGCCGCGGCTGGCGCATGTGTGTCTCGGGCTGTCCTTACAAGAAGGTCTATTACAACTGGGAAAGCGGCAAGTCGGAGAAATGCACCCTGTGCTACCCCCGGATCGAGAGCGGCAACCCGACCGTCTGTTCGGAAACCTGCGTGGGGCGCATCCGGTATCTGGGCGTGATGCTCTATGACGCCGACAAGATCGACACCGCCGCCAATGCACCGACCGAACAGGAGCTCTATGACGCGCAGCTGGATGTCTTCCTCGATCCGAACGATCCGGTGGTGATCGAGACCGCCCGCGCCGATGGGATCCCCGAGGACTGGATTACCGCCGCGCAGGAAAGCCCGATCTGGAAGATGGCGATGGAGTGGAAGGTCGCCTTCCCGTTGCATCCTGAATACCGGACGCTGCCGATGGTGTGGTACATCCCGCCGCTCAGCCCGATCCAGAACGCCGCCGAGGCGGGCAAGATCGGTATGGATGGCGCCATGCCAGACGTGCATGACCTGCGCATTCCGGTCCGCTACCTTGCCAATATGCTGACCGCAGGGGACGAGGCCCCGGTGGTTGCAGCGCTGGAGCGGATGCTGGCCATGCGCGCCTACATGCGGTCAAAAACCGTGGACGGCGTGATCGACGAGGCCATCGCGGCCCGCGTCGGCCTCAGCGGGCGGGTGATCGAAGACATGTACAAGATCATGGCCCTTGCTGATTACGAGGACCGGTTTGTCATCCCGACCACCCACCGGGAGCAGGTTGAGGAGGCCTATGACCTCAAAGGCGGCTGCGGCTTCACCGATGGCAACGGCTGTTCCAGCGGGACGTCGAAAGCCTCGCTCTTCGGCAAAGCCAAGAAACCCCTGAAAATGCCGGAGGCGATGTGATGGACCGTACGCTCAAAGCCCTCTCCCTTGTTCTGAGTTACCCGACGCGCGCGCTGCAGCATGCGATGCCCGAAATCGGGGGCGTTTTCGCCTCGGACACGCGATTGACAGCAGCAGCACGTCGGGGGTTGCGCCCGCTCGTTGAAGAGCTGGGCGGGCGCGACATCTATGACCTGCAAGAGACCTACGTCGGTCTCTTCGACCGGTCGCGCACGCTGTCGCTCAACCTCTTCGAGCATGTGCACGGCGAAAGCCGCGATCGGGGTGGCGCAATGGTGTCACTGGTCGAAACCTACCGGGCGGGTGGGTTTGATCCCGTCACCTCGGAGCTGCCGGATCACTTGCCGATGTTGCTAGAGTTTCTGTCCACGCGCCCCTTCGCGGAGGCACAGGAAACCCTGGCCGACGCGGCCCACATTCTGGAGGCTCTGAAGGCGCGGCTTGTCCGGCGAGACAGCCCCTATGGCGCCGTCTTTGCCGCCCTGATGCAGCTTTCGGGCGCGCAGGCTGACAGGGACGCGGTGGCCGAACTGCTGGAAGAACCCGAGGTCGACCCCGATGATCTCGAGGCGCTCGACAAGGTCTGGGAGGAGGCCGAGGTCCGCTTTGGCCCCGATCCCAACGCCGGTTGTCCGCAAGTGCGCGACATGCTCGCGCGCATGGATACACCTGCGCGCCCGAACCGGCCTATCAATCCCACCCCGCGACATGCGGCAGAATAGGGAGAGACCAAGATGTTTCCCAATCTCGATATCGACTTCATCATCTTCGGCGTCATGCCGTATGTCGCGCTGACGGTCCTCCTCGTAGGCTCCATCGCACGGTACGAGCGTGATCCTTTCACCTGGAAAAGCTCCTCCAGCCAGTTGCTGCGGCGCAGGCAATTGGTCTGGGGGTCCGTCCTGTTCCACGCAGGCATCCTGACGGTGTTCTTCGGGCACCTCGTTGGGCTTTTCACGCCCGTCTGGGTGCTGGATGCGCTCGGCATTCCCTATGCGCTGAAACAGTGGATGGCTGTTCTCATTGGTGGTCCCGCAGGCATTGCGGCGCTCATCGGCGCGACCATGCTCTTGCACCGGCGGCTGTTCGACCCGCGGATACGTGTCACATCGAGCTATCCGGACATCCTCATCATGGTGCTGATCTGGCTGCAGCTTGTGATCGGTCTGCTGACCATCACCCAGACGCTCCAGCACATGGATGGCGCCGAGATGGTGCGTTTCATGAACTGGTCGCAAAGCATCGTCACTTGGAACATCAACGCCTGGGCGACGGTCGTTAGTGTCCATTGGCTCTACAAGCTGCATATCTTCCTGGGTCTGCTGATCACCATGCTGTTCCCCTTCACGCGGCTTGTGCACATGATCTCGGGCTTTGTTGCGCCCCTTCGGTATCTGGCGCGTTCAGGCTATCAGATCGTCCGCTCGCGTCGGCGGGAGACACTTGCGAGACCGCGCAATCTGATGCCGGGCGCCTCCGGGGCGCGTACGGCAAAGGGTGCCGGATCCATCGCCAAGCCTGCGGAGTAGGTCCGATGAACGCTCTCTTTCCTGACCTTATCGTCAATGGTGAGACTGTCCCCGCCGCGCAGATCGCGGCGGAGACCCAGAACCACGACGCGCCCCAAGGCAAGCCCGGGTTTGCCTGGCGCAAGGCCGCCAATGCCATTGCCGTGCGGACCTTGCTGCTGCAGGAGGCACGAAAGCGGGGGCTAAAGGCGCGTGCTCGGGTGGTTGGCCCGGGCCAGGTTGAGACAGAGGAGGAGGCCCTCGTGCGGGGCCTGCTCGATCAGGCGGTGCAGGTCTCACCGCCGACAGGGGCAGAGGTGCACGCCGAGTGGGCCAAAGATCCTTCGAGGTTTCGCAGCCCGCCGTTGTGGGATGTCTCCCACATTCTGATTGCCTGCGATCCGCGCGACAAGGACGCAACGCGAGCCGCCCATGTCCACGCCATCGACCTGACCCGCCAAGCCCTCGATAGTCCCGACGGCTTTGCCAGATTGGCGCGGGAGGCGAGCGATTGTGGGTCAAAGTCCAACGGCGGCGCCTTGGGTCAGCTGAGCCCCGGCGATACCTTGCCCGAGTTTGAGGCCGCGCTGCGTAGCCTGAGCGAAGGTGCTGTCACGGCAGAGCCCGTGCTGACACGCTTTGGCTGGCACGTCATCAAGCTGGAGGCGCAGGCTGCCGGTGCGGTGCTGCCCTTCAACGCCGTCAGGCAGAAGATTTCAGATGCCATGGAGAAAGCATCCTGGGCCCGCGCGGCCAAGGATTTCGTGCAAACCCTGGTCGCGTCCGCCGAGATCTCCGGCGCGGACCTCCGACCGGTTGTGCCCAGAGGAGCAGATCATGAACAGCCTCGTCATTGACCACAGAACACCTGACGGCAAGACACCGACCAGCGTGATGCTGCTGCGCAACCCGCTTGATTTCATCGCGGAGGATCACCTGCGCCTCAGGACCATGTGTGCGGAGATGGATCGTTTGTCGCAGAGCGCGGCAATCGAACCGGCGGCGGTCTCTGCGTTGATCAAATACTTGAAACAAGAACTGCCGCGCGCGCTTGCAGATGAAGATGACGACCTGATGCCACGTGTTCTGGCCCGGGCCGAACCGGAAGACGAACTGCCCAAGCTCGTGAAGCGGTTGCACGGCGAGCATGTGGGAATTGCTGTGCAACTGGCGCAGGTGACCCGCGGGTTGGCCGCGCTGGTGTTGGAGCCGTCGATGCCTTTGCCGTTGCGAGATGCCCTGCGCGGCCTTGCAGGCATGATCCGCAGGCATCTGATCCTGGAAAACGCCGTTCTGCTGCCCCTGGCGCGTGCGCGACTGACGGAGGGCGATCTGCACGGTCTGCGGTCCGGCATGTTGAAACGCCGGGGTCTCGAAGATCTCTTTGCAGATTGATGTCACCCGCAAAATCAAGCGAACGGAAGATCGGATGATGAAAGACACCCTGACCAGCGCCGAGGCCATTGACAGCCATGGCAACACGACCGATGTCGGTTTGCCGGGTCATTTACTTGAGCGCCCGGCGCGTCCCGCTGCGCTGGCGCGCGGTGCTACCTGTTATCTGACGTCAAAGATCAACGCGCTCTGGGCGCAAGACGACGGCCTGAGGACGGGGTTGACCCCATGCGGCCCAACGCAGACTGTCCGCCGGAGGGCGTGATGGTCAAATTTCTTCCCATTGGTAACAGCTGAGAGGCAACATGCGCATCGCATACACCATGGCCCCCGGGCGGGGCGACACCGATCTCCTTCTCCATCGCGTTACCCGGTCGCTGATCGCAGACGGCCTGCGCCCGGCGGGTACGGTGCAGATCAACACGGAGCGCGCGGATGCGGGCCCCTGCGATATGGACGTCATCGTGCTGCCTGATGGTCCGTCGATCCGGATATCCCAAAGCCTTGGGCCACAGGCACGCGGCTGCAGGCTTGACCCCGCGGCGTTGGAGACTGCCGTCGGTCTGGTGCAGACACGGCTTTCGGAGAGCGATTGCCTGATCGTGAATAAGTTCGGCAAGCACGAAGCGGACGGCCGTGGTTTTTGTCCGGCCATTGCAGAAGCGCTTTCGATGGATCTGCCTGTGCTTGTCGGGTTGAACGAGCTGAATGCCGACGCTTTCCATGGGTTCTGCGAAGACATGGCAGAACAGTTGCCGCCGGATCATGACGCGTTGCTGTCATGGTTGAGACGTCATGGCGGAACGCGCGAGAGTGCCGCCTAGGCGGCAGCAGCATTTGCCCGACGCGAAGGGGCCAAGGCATCGTTTCCCCAAGGTGCGCCGAGTATCCGCAAAGAGACCTGCGGGAAGCTAACACTCGTTTTCGCCAAAGGTATGCCGATAGGCCAAGGGCGATACGCCCACGTGACGTTGGAAGGCGCGTCGAAGACGTTGCTCGTCCGAGAAACCGGTGTTGAAAGCGATCGTTGCCAGTGGCAGCTCGCTCCGGCTCAGGGCGCGCTTGGCGGCATCGACGCGCATGATCTCGACCGCTTTCGCGGGCGTCATGCCGGTCTTCTCCTTGTACTTCCGAGAGAAGCTGCGGGGGCTCATCGCAATCCGCTCCGCCAGTTTGGGAACACTCAGGTCGCTTTGCAGATGCCCTGCGATCCAGGCATGCAGATCGGCGAACAACCCCTCGGGTTCGGCAGCCTGAATGTTGAGCACGTCGCTGAACTGTGCCTGTCCTCCGGGGCGTTTGAAAAACACGACAAGGGCCTGTGCGACCTGCATGGCGGTTTCGTGGCCCATGTCCTCTTCGATCATGGCCAGTGCGAGGTCGATGCCTGCCGTGACCCCGGCGGAAGACCACATGTTCCCATTTCGAACGAACAGCGGATCGCGCTTCACATCGATGTGCGGAAAGCGCCGTCTGAGCTCATCCACCTGGCGCCAATGGGTGGTGACACTTTGCCCGTCGATCAGCCCGGCGGCCGCCGTCAGAAACGAGCCCATGCAGGTCGATGCAATGCGTCGGCACCCTTTGCTGGTCGCGGCGAGCCAGTCCACAACCTCTTGCTGTTCCACGGCATCGAACACGCCGTCCCCGCCCGCAACGATAAGGGTATCGATGGGGTCCCGCGTTGCCTGTTCAAGAGAGATACTGCTCAACTCGACCTGACAGTCCGTGGCAATCGGGCCGCCGGTCGGGGAGGCCACATCGATCTGATAGAACCGCTTGCCGTTCGCAATTTCGGTGTTGTTCGCGCTTGAAAAGGCCTGAAGCGGTCCCGTGACATCCAGCAGCGTGACACCGGGATAAATGACAAAGACGATACGCCGAACAGGATTGGCTGTTTTTGACTGCATATTGTCATTTATGCCAATCCGGGTGGCATGTAAACCGGTCTGGCCCTTTATGCCGGAGCCGTCCATTGACCCTTACCGCTCAAGACAGAACCGCTGCGCTCATCATCGGATTGTCCTTTGTCGCCCTTGCATTGACCTTCTCGGCCCGGGCGACCCTGGGGCTGGTCATGCCAGTTCTGGAACAGGACCTCGGCTGGTCGAGGAGTTTTACGTCCGGTGCCGCGGCCCTCGCGCTGCTGGTCATGGCCGTGATCGCTCCATTCGGCGGACGGCTCGTTGACAAACAGGGCGCGCGCGCAATCCTGCTGATCGGGTTAGGAGCGCTGGCCATCGGGTGTTTCCTGGTCGCTGCCACAGCCAATCCCATAGCCTTCTTCGTCGCATTCAGTGGCATTGCGGCTATCGGGTTCGGCCTTGTCGCCACCCATGTCGTCTCTACCGCCGTCGAACAGGAAGTCGAGACCAATCGAGGCCTGGCCACTGGCATTGCGACATCAGGCTCGACAGGTGGACAGTTCATCTTTGTCCCCCTTCTGGCAGTGCTGATCAGCGCCTATGACTGGCGGTTGGCCTTCGTGGCACTGGGCATTGGCACCCTGGTCATCATGGGTTGTGTCTTTCGATGGTTCCCAAGAGGCGGGGGAAACCCCAGGGACGCCGCGAAGGAGGAAGGTCCAAGGAGCACCCTTCGACAGGATCTGCTCAAAATCCTGAAACTGCCGGCATTTCAGATCCTGTTCTGGAGTTACTTCATCTGCGGCTACACATTCTCGGGCTTGTTCGATATGCATTTCCAACCTTACGAGGCGTTCTGCGGTTTCTGGCCGGTGCCGTCCGCCTCTGCCTATGGTCTGCTGTCCGCGATCAACCTGCTGGGAATGATCCTGGCGGGGTGGCTGACGGACCGTATGAACAGGCCGCTGCTGCTGGGGCTGATTTACCTGCTCCGCGGCGTGACGTTCATCATCCTCCTCAACGTCGGGACCAGTTTCGAGACCTTGATTTTCTTCTCCATCCTGTTTGGACTGGTCGATTACTCAACCGTTCCGGTGACGGCAAGCCTGGTGGCGACCCATATCGGCAGGGGCGTCATGGGCCTGGCCTTCGGTCTGATCTCAGCCGGACACCAGGTTGGCGCAGCCGCAGGCGCTTACTTTGGTGGCGTCCTCTATGATCTCTACGCCCAGTATGACTGGGTCTGGTGGTCATCCGTATGGTTGGCGGTTTTTGCCGGCATCATGGTGTTTGCGATGAAGGACAAACCGCAGGTTCGGTCCGTGCTGTCGGCATAAGAACGACGTATCGGATCTT
>ERZ1740065.201-NODE-201-length-28867-cov-10.122692_pt1 | contig 28867 bp, 24 predicted proteins | sample MGYA00581738_ERZ1740065 | MGnify/ENA primary metagenome ERZ1740065 (study PRJEB43018, sample SAMN04849749) | marine metagenome | isolation source: floating plastic debris | place: Pacific Ocean | collected 2008-09-01 | study: EMG produced TPA metagenomics...
CGGTGCCGTCGGGCAAGACCTGATAAATCAACACGCGATCGGCATCGAGCAGGCGCTGCACTTCGTCAACTGTTGTTTGCAAAATCTCTTTGAGCTGCAACGACTGGCGAATTTTGAGCGTAATTTCGGCAAGGAGTTGGGCGCGCTGATGCTGTCGCCGCAGTTCATCCTCATGAGTTGCGGCGGCAGTCGGTGGCATCAGGGCGGTAGTTGCGCTACGGCGTCCTTCGCTGAGGCGGGCTGACCAAGCCTGTAAAAGCGCCGTCTGAGACAACACCCCAATCAGCCGTTGGCGCTCATCGACCACGGGTAAATAGCTAATCTGATGCTGCGCAAACTGCTCTAAAACACGAGGGACGGCAGTCACATCGGCGGGCAAATCGGCCTGAGACACCTTGACAACGGGCTGAGTCATCACATGCGATAACCGCAGATTGGCATATTGAGTGGCTTGAGCGATCGCCTGCAGGATGTCTTGACGAGTGGCAATGCCCACCACTTTACGACGCGACAGCACGAGCACGCAGGCCGCGCCGGGGTGAGCAGAGAGGCGATCGAGAATTTTGGGCAGCAGGGTCTGCCGTGAAGCGGTTAAGGGATGAGAGTCCATCACCTCATCCCAGAAAGGCAATTGGCAGACGGCAGATTCGGGCAAAATTACTGAACTCAGAGCATATCCAACAAGGATTCTGAGTCGATGTACTGCCCCCTCAATTTATGAGGCAGCAAACAGAATTGTTGCGAGATTGTTTTGATTCTTTAACTTTCAGACATGAACTGTAACGGATTCTTGCGCAGCGGGCGATGCCTGGCAGTGATGAAGGGCGGCCTTTAAGGCTTGGGGGGCGGTAGCCTGTCTTAAACATTATTGCTTGGCACAAAACCGAGGTGTTCTGTCCAATTCTGCATTAGGCCATCAGCGCTGACTGATAACCCGCACCGTCGCTCGCCCTAAATAGGGCACATGGTCGCGCAGCTGACTTTCTGCCGCCTCAGCGATCGCCTGTCCCGCTTGAATGGTGCGATCGCCATCGACCACAATATCGATCTCAGCCTGCAGTCGATGGCCTAGCCAACGCGCCCGGATGCTGGCTACCGATTCGATTTCGGCAGGATGTTCCACCGCGTGGCGCAGCGTGTCGATCACTGCCGGTTCGACGCCATCGAGCAGGCGCGTAAAAATGGTTTGCCCCGACTCCCAGACAATTTTGAGCAGCAGCGCCGTAATCACCAGACCAACCACCGGATCGGCCCAGGCATAGCCCCAAGCCACCCCGATCGCACTGATCAATACCGCCAAACTCACCCAGCCATCAGCCATCGCATGTTTACCGTCGGCGATCAAAGCCGCGCTGTTGATCTCTTGCCCTACCTTCATACGAAACAGAGCCACCAGCTCATTCCCCACAAAGCCGATCAGGGCCGCGATCGCCAAAGCGCCCAAATGGTCAATCGGCTGGGGATGGTAAAAGCGAGCGAGCGATTCATAGGCAGTTATCAAAGCACTGAGCAGCACCACAACCACCACAGCCAATCCGGCCAGATCTTCTAACCGCCCGTAGCCATAGGCAAAGCGCGCTGTGGCCGGTCGTCGCCCCACCATGAACGCCACCCCCAACGGCAACGCCGTCAGGGCATCGCCCACGTTATGAATCAGGTCAGCCAGCAGCGCCACACTCCCCGAGAGGCTAAATACGATTGCCTGGAGCACCGCAGTCACCAGCAAGCCCACTAAAGACCACTGCACGGCCCATAGACCGCGCGCCGATGTGGCGATCGTGGGATCAATCGCGCCGTGAGTATGGCCGTGGCCATCATGGTCATGACTGTGGGCATGAGACGCCGATGATAAATCAGAAAGCTGGGCCATGGCAGTAAACAATTAAAACGATGATGACAGCGCAATTCTTGAAGTATCAATAAAACACCGCTCTCCACAATGCCTTGATTGGCTAGCAATTGAGGACAGATCGAGCGGCTTGAGGTCAGTCTACGATAACGGAGCGGTCAATCGATGAGCGCACGCTATGGTCTCTCCCGGTTGCTGCCCCCGTTGACTGGTTTCAGATGCAGACGCCATTCTCATGAATACCCGCAATATTCGACCAGAGCAGCATCCTTTGGGGTGGCTACAGATAACCGCTATGAATTGGTGGATGGAGCGTTAGTTCCGATACCGCCAGAATCTCCCGAAAATCTCAGCCTGGCTCGCTTCTTCATAATTCAGCTACTGCAGCACATAGCACTGTGACTTACAACACTGAAATTGAAGTAACGGAGCGCGGGGCTCGTACCGTGTAACCGATTTGCTCATACATCCAGAAGAGTCGCTGGCAGCGCTCTCAGGAACAACCCGCGCCACCCTGACTCGCGATATGCCGCCGTCGTCGCTGGCAGTGAAGGTGGTGAGTCCGGGTGAAACTAGCCGCAACCGTGACTATCGCTACAAACATGCAGAATATGCAGCGCGGGCGATCGCGGAATATTGGATCATTGATCCGCAACTGCATCAGGTCACAGTTTGTCAGTGGGTTGAAGGTCAGTACGAAGATACGATGTTTACCGGTACTGACTTGCTGCGCTAGGCGATCTTGACCGCGCTAGAAGTCACCATTGATCAACTGTTCGAACTGGATCAGTCGTCAGAAAATTCTTGCGAAATCCCACAAGGGAAATTGTTGCTCTGCGACAGCACTCTAGAGCCCGGACGATCGCACGGTATAGGCGATTTCTTCAATGGGTAAATCGCGACTGTCCCAATCGCTATAGCGCAGCTGGAGTCGCCGTTCTCCGGCATAGTCAACTAACTGGCCACCATACTTTTTAGCTTCAGTGCCCAAGCTTTGAATCCGTACTTTGCCATTGAAGACCGTGGCCCGAGCAAGATAAATCACCAGGTCATCGCGAGAGGGACGGTTGACGGTAGTGCTGGCGGTGAGGTGGGCTAAACCACGTTCGTCTAATTCGTGTGACAGCGCCATCGCCGTATTACGAATGCCGCGAATGGCCACGATGCTGGCAGCGACAGCCATCGTGATATCCACGCCATCATCGGTCAAGATCTGCTGGCTCGACAAATATTGAAAGTTGCGTTCACCCAAGTCACTGCGAATGCGGCGATGAATCAGATTCTCAGGATGGTAAGTCTTCAGGGCACCGACGATCGCCCCGCAGGCATCACGAGGTTCGCGCCAGGGCGATTCACGGGTTTTACCGTAGACCTGCTTGCCGTTTTCGCGCAGGCGGCCGACATGGGTTTTGAGGTCAATCGCCACTAGCGAAATCGATTGCGCATTGCCTTCGTAAACTCGCCGTTTGAGCGCTTCATCTAACTCATGGGCGACAGTGACGTGGGCCAGGGTCGCCCCATTGTCAGTGCCGCCGCCAGCGGGAAAGAAGGCCTCCAATTTAAGTTCGCCAATTTCTGACAGGGTGGCAAATCGCGAAGCGACGACATCGCGATAGCGCTTGGTGGCTTCACCCTGGTGAATGCGATCGCCACAGTTGGTGTAGGCCAGGGTGGTGACCACGCTGGGCAGGCTCATGTCAGCGCCGCAGGCTTTGACATCGGTTCGGCTCGCTGCCGCAAACTGCAGCTCATCTCGCAGCAGCTGCAGGCCATTAATCAACGCGTAGCGATCGCTGACAATCTCATTCAGATAATTGTGATAAGCGTTGCGCTCCATCCCAAAACTCGCCCCCAACTGCCAAAAGCGTTCGAGGCGTTGTTCCGTGGGCGCTGACTCAAAGGGTGTCGTCATGACATCAAACTCTCCTGGTGAGAGGACGCGCTTTTATCATGCCACTCCCATCGGCTCGTGACTGCCCCATGGCCACGACGTCGAAAATTCTCTCTCCAGGGATAACGTCCCTGTCGACTTTATAAAGACCTGAATTTTGGTGCAACAAGCTCACCTCACCTTGCTGAGCCTGGGGCTCAACCCCAGCCAATTGAGTGGGCTAATTTAGCTCGCCTTCCACCGCCGTTCGACGGTATACTCCGAGGCGACGATTCGGGATTGCAGGAGAAAACTCATGGCAGCATCTCAGCTGGCGGTAGTGGTGCTGGCAGCCGGAAAAGGCACGCGGATGAAGTCAGCATTGCCCAAGGTGTTGCATCCGCTCGGCGGGCGATCGCTGGTGGAATGTGTGCTCGATAGTCTCAGTGAAGTCAATCCGGTGCGGCGGTTGGTGGTCGTCGGCTACGCAGCGGATCAGGTCAGAACAGCCCTCAACCATCTCGATGACGTCACCTTTGTCGAGCAAACGGAACAGTTGGGTACCGGCCATGCAGTGCAGCAGGTATTACCCTCACTCAAGGATTTTGACGGCGATGTGCTGGTGTTGAATGGCGATGTGCCGTTGCTGCGTCCCGCCACCCTACGGCATATGATTGAGGTTCATCAGTCTCGGCAAAATGAAGCGACACTATTGACTGCACAGTTTCTCGATCCCACCGGCTATGGGCGCGTGTTTTGCAACGATGATGACGTCGTGACGGAAATCATTGAGCACCGCGACTGTACCGAAGCCCAGCGCCAAAACCGGCGCATCAACGCCGGGGTGTATTGCTTCAAGTGGTCGGCCCTGTCACAGATTTTGCCTCACCTCAAAGCCGACAACGATCAACAAGAGTATTACCTCACCGACGTAGTTAAGGATCTCTCACCGGTAAGAGCGGTCGACGTCGACGATGGGCAAGAGATTCAAGGCATCAACAATCGCAAGCAACTGTCTGAGGCCTACAGCATTTTGCAAGACCGCATCAAAGATGAGTGGATGGCGGCTGGCGTCACGTTTCTAGAGCCCGATAGCACCACCGTCGATGTCACAGTGCAGATTGCGCCCGATGTCATCATCGAGCCGCAAACTCACCTGCGCGGCCAAACCGTCATCGGTACCGGTAGCCGCATTGGCCCCGGCAGCCTGATTGAGAACACGGTGATTGGCCGCGACGCGACCATCCTCTATTCCACCTTGTCAGACAGTCAGGTGGGTGATGGGGTACGGGTGGGGCCTTATGCCCATTTGCGCGGGCAGGCGGTCGTCGGCGATCGCTGCCGCATTGGCAACTTTGTAGAAATCAAAAAATCGACGCTGGGCGATCGCGTCAACGTGGCTCACCTTTCCTATCTCGGGGATGCCACCCTGGGCAATCAGGTCAACGTTGGTGCAGGCACGATTACCGCCAATTATGACGGCGTCAAAAAGCATCCCACAGTCATCGGTGATCGCACCAAGACCGGCTCAAACAGCGTTTTAGTAGCCCCCGTCACCCTCGGTACTGACGTCACTGTCGCCGCCGGCTCCGTCATCACTAAAGACGTAGACAATGACTGCCTCGTCGTCGCTCGCGCCAAACAAAATATCCGACCCGGTTGGCGATCAAAACGATACACTCCCCAGGATGAGGCGAACCAAACTTAACCCAATCTCCGTACGGGCGAGGCACGCTCGCAACATCTTTCTGGTAATGTCCACAACATCACTTCGAGCGTGCCTCGCCCTTCCCATTCTTAACCCCCCTCTCTCTTCCCCCTATGCTCCAGGCCGTATTGTTCGACCTTGATGGCACCCTAGCCAACACCGATCCCATCCACCTCGAAGTTTGGCGAGAGATTCTCGAACCCCACGGCTACACCGTCGACGACGCTTTTTTCAAGCAAAAAATTAGCGGTCGCCTCAACGAGCACTTGATTAAGGAACTCCTGCCTCAACTGTCTCCTGAGGAAGGCAAAAAACTGGGGATCGATAAAGAAGCCTGGTTTCGTGATCTAGCAGCGAACGAACTCACCCGCATGCCCGGATTTGATGAACTCTACGACTGGATCAAAAGCCAAGGCTTGAAAACCGCCGTGGTCACCAACGCACCCCGCGCCAATGCCGAGTTTGTGCTGCAGGTGCTAGCCCTCGATACCGCCTTTGACTTTGTGTTAATTGCCGGTGACCTCCCCCGCAGCAAGCCCGATCCATTGCCCTATCAAACAGCACTGGATCGATTGGGAACCGTAGCGGCAGCAGCGATCGTGTTCGAGGATTCACACACCGGCATTCAGTCAGCGGTGGCAGCTCACATCCCAACTGTCGGCGTGGCTTCAACCCACGATCCCGACGTGCTTTACGACTATGGGGCGAGTCTCGTGATTAACCAGTTCGCCGACGAGCGGCTGCAAACCTTCGGATTACTGGTCTAACGAAACGCCGCGCTCGCGATAGCGTCCGCCCCACGCCACCAGGTTTTGTGGTTAATCGTCCCAAAGATTCGCCAGCGTATAGGGGCCGTCTTCAACGACCCAGATGGTGCCATCAACATAGCGCCGCTGGCGATCGAGGGCGGCAATCTGCTGGATATCTGCAGCTGAGAGTGTCACATTGGCAGCTGCCAAGTTTTGCTCCAGGCGGCCCGGGTTGACCGACTTGGGAATGACTGCCGTGCCTCGGTGAATCGCCCAGCTGATCAAAACCTGCGCTGGGGTGACGCCATGCTGAGCCGCGATCGCCCCAATGATGGGCTCTTCCAACAAAATCGGTTCGTCAGCTTGCTTGAGAGAAGCGGGCCGATCAGCCGATCCCAAAGGCGAATAGGCCGTCAAGAAAACGTCATTTTCTTGGCTAAACTGCCACAGCTGTGGCTGTTGAAGATAGGGATGCAGCTCGACTTGGTTTATCTCAGGCGCCCTGTCAGCCGTTGCCAAAAGTGACTTAAGTTTGGCAACACTGCAGTTCGAAACACCAATATGGCGAGTCAGGCCTTGAGTAACTAAGGCTTCCATCGCTTGCCAGGTGGTCGCGAGCGGCAACTGATCTAAAGAAATCAGTTTCTCTTTCGACAGCGGAAACCCTTCTCCATGTTTGATGACAACGGGCCAGTGCATCAAATACAGGTCTAAATAGTCCAGCTGTAAATCTGACAAAGTTTTCCGAAGGGCGGGTTGCACGTCTTCGGGCGCATGGGAGTCATTCCAGAGTTTAGACGTGATCCACAGGTCTTGACGGGTAACAATGCCAGCCTGAAAAGATTCAGCCAACGCTTGGCCAATCTCAGCTTCGTTGCCGTAAATCAAAGCACAGTCGATATGACGGTAACCGAGACGAATAGCGGTTTTAACCGCTTCGTAAACTTCACCTGGGGGAGACTTCCAAGTTCCCAACCCGAGTATCGGCATTTCATCACCGTTGCTGAACTGCAGCATTTTCATAGGCTTTCTCACCGGGGGACAACGTTATTCCATGACTGTAGCGAACCCAATTGTCAGTTGACTGAGCCGCCTGCCGATCAGGGGGCTAGACAACTAGGGGCGGCACAACACCAAAAATTACAGCCTGCGGGGACGGCGAGGCTTTAACCATCAAGGCATCTTTGGCACTGATTGTTCGGCTCCATTGCCAGGAGTCAAAAGCTTTTTCAGCAGGAGCCGCGACGGCTGAATATTAAGCAGCGATAACAGCGACGGTTCGATTCGATGAACCTGATATCCCATATTTTGGTAAAGCAGTTTGGCCCGATTGTTGTCAGCCATCACATGTAGATAGAGTTCTCGAAAGCCCCAATCGAGCGATAGCTGTTCTGCCGCCTTGAGCAGTTGGCGGGCCACCCCTTGACGACGATAGCCGACTTGCACCGCCAGGTTAGAGAGATAGACCTGACGAGGACGATTGAAATGCCACAACTCTGGTTGACGATAGGCAATCTCGACGGTGCCCACCACTCGACTATCTTGATGATCAGGGGCGATCGCGGTCAAACATCGATAGTGGGTATGGTTGGCTTGCAGGCGCTGCTTGAGATCTTCGTGAATACTCAAGCGAAACAAAGGATAGAACCAGCGCTGCCAACCCAAGGGTGGATAAAAGCTCGTCGCTAATACATCAGTCACCTGTGGCAAGTCAGTCAGCCGGGCGGGTCGCACGTGACATGAAATAGATTCAAACTCAACGGATATGGACACTGGAACCCAAATTGGTAGAGGGGCCAACGTGTTTGTCACGAAGGGAATGGGCACTATTGAGGTGCGCTCGTCTTACTTAACGGGCACAATGGTCAGTGTAACCTTCTTGTCGAAATATTTTGACTAGCAGGACTACGGGTTGGGATACTTTTGGCGGATGAAGCAGTTCCAGTTTTAATGGAGAGGTTCTGAGCCAGTATTCACACCTCATAACCAAGCTGCCGCTGGTCGCTGAGCGATTAAGACCCTGGGTGCAATATCAGCCTCAGGTCGAAACCACCCTGGCAATTGCGATGGCCCTGAGCATGGGAAAATCCAGAGATCATAACTTCTAGGATTTGCCCATTGATGCAGGAGCAGCCATCAAGATAGCAAACCGGTCATGCTGTTCTTGCATTTGCGGTGCTTGCTCCTTTGTGAAAAGCAGTAAAGTGCATAGACAGTGACATTGACCACATTGGCAAAAGCCGACGGTAGACGTCAAATTGATCAGGGATTGCAGTACACCACATAGGGTCAAATATCTTTTATCGGGTATTTAGGGTTGTCTAGAACGCAGCGTCAAGAAAAAGCTCACAAGCCAAAGTTGCTGGTCGTTGATGACGAACCAGACAACCTTGATTTGCTGTATCGAACGTTTTACAAGCAATTCAAGGTTTTACGGGCAGAAAGTGGGCATGCGGCTTTAGGGGTTTTAGAGACGCACCCTGACATCGCCGTGATCATTTCTGATCAGCGGATGCCGGGAATGAGCGGGACGGAATTTTTGCGTCAGACAGCGGTGCAACATCCCAACATCATGCGCATCATTTTGACAGGGTATACCGACGTCGAAGATTTGGTGGGAGCGATCAATCAGGGCAAAGTTTTTAAATATGTGACGAAGCCTTGGGAAGCCGATGATCTCAAAATGGTCGTCACTCAAGCGCTAGAAGCGCATCAGATTCTGCGATCGCGAACGGAAGAACTGCAGCGGGTCTTACAGCAAGAGACCTTACTCAACACGATTACCAACACGATTCGTGGGGCGGCAACGGCTCAAGCGATGATGCAGACAATCGTTGAAACTGTAGGCGTCTATGCTGGAGCCGATGTGTGCGTACTACAGCCCGTCGCCGATACCGCCGCCGCTGTGGCCCCAACGTTTTACCGAGCGTCTGAATCAGCGGTGTCTGCTGACATGTTGTCGCAGTGGCAGTCACATCTAGTCTGGGACGTAACTGAGGTGACAGTAGTCACCCCCGATGACCTGGCAACCTGGCCAGACCAGTCAGCAACCCTCGCAGCCTGTAATGCTCTGAATATTCAATCGTCGCTGCTCGTGCCGCTGACGAGTCAGCAAAAGACGTTAGCGGTCTTAGCACTGCATCATTGTGATGAAGGGAAAGCCTGGCAAGCCAGCGAAAAGCAATTGTTAAAAACGGTTGCTGATCAGGCTGTCCTCGCCCTTTCGCAAGCCATCTCCCATGAGCAAGTTCAAGCCTTAGCGCGCCGCGAACAGTTGCTAAATGCGGTCACACAAGCGATTCGGTCGAGTTTAGAGCCGCAGTCAATTTTTGCCGCGATTACTCGCGAACTGGGTCAAGTGCTGGAAGTCGATAGTTGTGTCTTGTCATTATGGACCTCCCAAGATGATTACATGCAGTGTGTCGGGCTTTACGAACGCCATGCCGCCGTCGATCAGGTCGTCGCCAAATCTCACGAACCGGCGCTCGATGAGCTACCAAAATCGGATACGCCGATTGGTCACAATCCAGTGTTGCAAGAGTTGTTAGTGACTCAGCAGCCCATCACCATTAATGATCTCAACCATCACCCTGAGATGAGCATTCAAGATCACGCCCGCTCTGGGGCGCGATCGCTGCTAGTGGTACCGCTCATTGCCGAAGGTAAAATCATCGGGAGCATTTCCCTCCGGCATATTTATCAGCCGCATTTATGGAGTCAAGATGAGGTCACGCTAGCCCAGGCGGTAGCTGTACAGGCCGCGATCGCAGTGCAGCAGTCTCGCCTCTATCAAAAGACCCGCGAGCAAACCGAGCAGCTCATGCAGCTCGATCGCCAAAAGACGGAATTCTTTCAAAATATCTCCCACGAGTTTCGCACCCCGCTAACGCTGACACTCGGCCCGCTGGAAGCCGCCGTTGATCAAGGCGAAGGCTTGGATTATGCCCAATCGGAAGTGGCGCTACGCAACGCTCGTCGACTGTTGCGCTTGGTCAACCAGCTGCTGGATTTGCAGCGTCTCGATGCCGGGCGGATGCAGCCGACGTTTCGTCCTGTCAACCCTGAAGCATTTGTCGATGACATCGTCACGGCCTTTCGGCCCTATTGCGATCGCAAAGGGTTGAGCTTAGTTTCGCAACTCTCTCCTTGCCCGACCCTCTTTCTGGATCTCGAAAAGTTTGACAAGGTCCTTTACAACCTGCTGTCTAATGCCGTGAAGTTTACGCCAGAGGGCGGCAACATCACCGTCACCCTAACTCCTCAAAAGGAGCAGTGTGTGTTGACCGTGGCTGACACCGGTCAGGGCATTCGCGAAGATCAACTGCCCTATTTGTTTGAGCGTTTTCGACAAGCTGATGGCTCGGCCAATCGTCGCCATGAAGGCACTGGCTTAGGTCTGTCTTTGGTACAAGAACTGGTCTCGCTACATCATGGCCAGATTGCAGTGGAGTCAGTTTATGGCAAGGGTACGACCTTCCGGATCGAGTTGCCAGTGGGTCGCCAGCACCTGCCCGAGGAGCAGGTGGTTGACCACTCGATTCGCGCTGAGACGAGTCGAGCCACCATCGAGTTAGCCGACATTTTGACCCCGACGGATGTCCAACTCGCATTGGCTGCGAACTCACCTCAAAGCACGGATACCAGTGATACTGGCACTTCTCACATATTGGTGGTAGATGATAATAGCGATTTGCGGGCCTATATTTCCAGTGTGTTACAGCGGCAGGGATATCAGGTGCGTACAGCTCACAATGGTGCCATGGCCCTAGAGATGATCGCGACCGAGCAACCGCATCTCATCTTGACTGACCTGATGATGCCTGGGATGTCGGGCCTAGAACTCTTGCAAGAGATCCGCCAGGATGAACGGCTGAGCAGCACTCCCGTGATTTTGTTGACGGCAAAAGTTGATGATGAGACTCGCATCGAAGGGGTAGAGCAAGGCGCAGATGCTTATCTCGGCAAGCCCTTTAACGATCGCGAGCTGTTGGCTGAGGTGCGCAATCTGTTGGCCTTAAAAATGAATGAGCAAAAGGTTAAAGACCTCAATCAGTATTTAACCGAATCTGTCTTGCGCCGGTTTTTGCCAGCCTCACTGGTCAGCAAAGCAGCGGCGGGCGACTTGCAGCTTGCCCTGCAGCCCGAACCCCGTTTGATCACCGTTTTGTTCAGCGATATTGTCGGTTTTACCCCGTTATCAGATCAGCTAGGCGCCCGGCGCCTAGCCCAACTGCTGAACGAATATTTAAACGCCATGACCGAGGCCATCTTTGCCAATGGCGGCACCGTCGACAAATTCATGGGGGATGGCGTGCTGGCCCTATTTGGTGCCCCTGAAGATTTACCCCCGACAGAACAGGCCAAACGGGCGATCGCCGCCGTCCATCAAATGCACGACACCCTCACGCAGCTCAACCAAAAATGGCAACTACAAGACATTCCCGAAATTCGCGTGCGCTACGGCATTCACCAAGGCGATGCCGTCGTGGGCATGTTTGGCGGGGAAGTGCGAGCTGACTACACGGCGATTGGCCCCTGTGTCAACATCGCTTCTCGCTTGCAAGAGGTCGCTGATCCTAACGGCGTTTTAGTCTCCTGGACACTGGCTCAGCATTTGTCACCCGACACGCTTTTAGATAGTCGTTTGGTCAAGCTACGTGGCCTTACCACGCCCCTAAAAGTCTGCAGCATTACACTTTGACCAAGAGTTTAGTCACGGTAAGCGATCGCTCGCGAGTGGCTTGAGCTGAACGTTAGACTGGTTGAGTTGATAACTCGTTTGACAGAGTAAATGGGGCTGAGTAGTTATCGGACTCCCCGCTGGGTATGGACGATGAGCGGGATCGTCGCCACGCTAATGCATGCAGCGGCAGTGTATGGGGCGGTCACAGTCTGGCACAATCGCCGCAGCACGGTAACCCCAGGGCCGATCAGTGTGATTGCCCTCCCGGTGGGAGCTGAGACAGCATTGGAGCCAACTCCGCCCCCCACAGCCGGTGCACCAGCAGATACGCAACCGGTACTCTCGGCATCTAATACGACGCAACGTCCCTTTGAACCAGTCGCACCCACAGCAGTTCCCCCCGCACCAAGACCGGTGGCTAGGCCGACTCAGCCAGCGATCCCCCCAGTCAACCCAGATGCGCCAGTACCCTCGCCAGCACCTGTAGCACCCGCTGCACCAAATGTGCCGAGTAATGGTTCCGAGATTGTCCCGCCTACCGTTCCGCCCGAGTCCCCCAATGAGGTCGAACCGCCTGCCCTTGCACCACCCTCGGGAGGTTCACCGACAGAAGAAATTGGGATCGCGATGTCTTGGCAGTCTGAGATCGCACCAGGAGGCGGCTCGGTGATTCATGAAGAGCCTCCCCAGCTACCGACCAATTGGCCAGCATCAGTCACAGCGTTGCTCACTAACGCTGGCTGTGCGTCCGGCGTTAGTCCCGGCACATCAATCACTGTGAAGCTGTGGCCCATCATCGAGGCTGATGGGCAAATTTCTGAGTTTCTTCCGCGGGATGCCGAGAATATGGGCAACGAAGCATTAGTTAGCTGCATTCAGGCGCTGCGATCGCAGATGCCCCCCTTGATTCCGGCCCAAGACGGCGGTGCGGCGATCGCCTCTGACGAGATCCTAATTGTCGTTGAGCTTCGCAGCACTCAATAATGATGCGGCAAAGCTTTCTTCTCCCAAAAAGAAACCAAGTTTGGTTCCCCCTTTCCTGAATTCTCCAGCGGTATCGAGTCGCATTGATCGTCCCGACACTCAAAACGTATAGGTCTGGAGATTAGGCTGCGTCAGTTTGTTCTGCAGCGGACTGATGCCGACGCCGATAGCGCTGCCCCGCCCATCCACCAAGAACCAACAGGCCAATGTATGGGCTGAAGACTAACAACCACAGAGTTAGCTGCAGCAAACTCACCCCGACGGTTTTGGCTGAACTGGTCGCGGTTTGCCAGGTTTGATTAAGGGTTTCACCCACGGGCGAAGTGGTGGTGGCAAGCGGCTGAGTACTGATCAAAGAGAGAGAAATGGTGGAATAGGCCACTCGACTTTGGAGAGCCTTGAGCTGAGCATCTTGGCGTTCAATCGTTTCTCTGATGGTGCTGAGTTCGCGACTGACTTCCAGGACATCGGGAATGGAACCAGAGCGCTCCATGATTTCCAACAAAGCTTCTTCAGACTTGCGTAGGTTGCGCACTCGGGCCTGTAGATCGACGAGTTGAGCAGCGACATCTTCTGCAGCGATCGATTGCTCGGCGACATTGCCTAAATTCCGGAGGGCTTCTAACGTGTTGTCTAAATTGCCTTGAGGCACCCGTATCTGCAAACTGACCTGACGCGGCTGGGTCACTTGATTTTCCTGGTCAGATAGGAATAGCAAGTCGCCTTGGTTGTCAGCAAGGATGCTGGAGATGGCTTGAACCGCTTCCTCAACATTGGCCAGCTCAATGCGCAGGGAGGCATTTTTGATGAGCTGAGGTGAGTGCTGTAAGTTAGGCGTGGGAATAGACGAGCTGCGATCGCCTGCACTTTCCGCTGAAACAGAACTATCGGCGGCCTCTGAGACAGGCGCCTCTTGGGTGGCCATTTCAGTGCCGGTTGGGGCGCTACTACAGCCTACGAGTGCGGCTAAGCTTAAAAGCCCAGCCACGGCAGCAAGGCGAAAATTGAGGGAAGCCGGTTTAATAGTCATGATGCTCACTTTCCAACTGACGTAGGTCTAGTATGAAAAGCGAACATCCGATGGGGAACTGAGTTTCGAGAATTGAAACCAGTGCAAAAATTAATAGGCTAGGGTCTCTAAAGTTTCGCGCAGATAGAGACGGACCTGTTTATCTAGCGATGAAGCTTTCAAGGAGGGGGATTGTTGTTGCTTCCAGCCTTTAAAGCCAGAGCTGCCGGCGATCGCTTCCCTGAGGTTGGCCCAAGTTGTGCTGTCTTCAGAAGCGTCACGCGTCTTTGCCGAAGAAAACTGGGTCATGAGTGCTGCCTAGTGTGAGAACAAAGGAGAACTTTGAGCAAGAGTCTATCCCTTTCTCAAAGCACTACCAGGATAGCGCACGGGTTTGGCGGCCGATTGTAGAAACCACCACACTTTGGGCAGAATCTGCGACGATGCGCCCCAGTGCTTAAGCATCTGTTCATGCCCTGGATAATCGTTGAGAAATTATCGCGTAAAAGCACCACAGCCCCAAAAGCCTCATCCGTCAGGATTAAGCCTTAACCCATCACGATGCTCAAAACGCTATTTTGGCAACGCCTCAAGACTCTTGGGAAAAAACAGAAGCTTCAGAATCGTCTTTTGAGAAATCTATGGAGACATGGAGAGCGATCTCATCGCTAACGGTCATGTCGGTGGACATGACGGCATCATCATTTTCCACCGTGCTCTGTTCAGACGGATCAAGCACTATGGACAGATCTGAGATTTCTAAAATTCCTGCGGAGTCAGAAGCATGATCTTCGGAGGTTGCCGCATCATGCCCCTCATCAGACTCTACTGGTAAGTCAACTGGGATATCTTGGGCCAATAACTCAGATTCCGATGAGGCAGGAGCAGCCTCAGGTTCATCGGCTAGAGGACTACCCGGCGAACTCGGTAGAGCATCAGAAATTAGAGCACTCGCCGATTCGTCAGCAACCGTTTCAGCGACATCGGATTGGCTGCCGTCTTCCGCATCGGTTAGTGATGGAAGATAGCTAGGAACCGATACGGTGTCGGTCTCATTCTCGTCATCAAGCGAATCAGCAGTTTCAAACACGGTTGTTGAAGGCTCGTCTGATGTCGCAGAGGGGTCGCTCGATGAGGGAATCGGCGTCATGGTCTCGTCGAGATACTCAGGAGTTGAGGAATTGGAGAATTCAGCTTCGGTGACCGCTGCCGTCGCTGCCATATCGGCGTCATTTTCGTCAGCCAGCGTGCCAGCGGCTTCAACCACGGTTGTTGAGGATTCGTCTGATGTCGCACAGGGGTCGACTGGAGGGGGGATCGGCGTCGTGGTCTCGTCGAGAGATTCCGGGTTTGAGGAGCTAGGGGGCGCTGCTGTCGTGGCTGCTGCCTCAGATGTTGGCATCGCCGGCGCCCCGGGATCAGGCATGGTGGATGGTGAGGTCTCGGGGACAGGTGACACCACCGCAGGGAGCAAATCAGGGAGAACACTTTCTATCCGCAGCCCCACGACCGTGAATTGTTTCAGGATGAGGGTCGACTCGAATGGCTCGGTTTTTTGGAGAGTCGGGGGGGAGGCAAGCAATAAAGGGAGCACTGTTGCCGGTACCTGCACAAACAGATTGGCACATAAAAAGGAAATCGCTGTGATCGCCCAGCCAGTCGCGCGAGATTTTGCGGCAAACGGAGTCATATCGGCCGCGATCGGCGCAAGCTGATAAAGCCAGTAAAGCCCAAACAAAAGGGCGATCGCACTGAAGATGACCAGCAGACGACTGACTAGGGTGCGCTGCAGCGAGAGCAAACGTCGTCGCTCAACCGATAGCTGATCAGGGCGCAGGGCTAATCCAGGCACACTAAAAATGTAAAAAGGACGCTGCAGCTGCATCCACAGAATTGGCAGCGTGCCCACCAATCCCAGAGTGATCAGTTCCAAGCCTGGAGAAACAACCGGATCGCCTACCGCGAGCCCTGCCAAACAGATATCCAACCAGAGCGGCAAAGTCGCCAAACCAGCTAGGTGTATCCAAAGGTAGGGATCGCGGCGGGGAGGAGTCATGGCATAGGTTAGACGGGTGACAACTTGCGACGTTGGGTAACCAGCTTGAAGGCTTGAATGATGTCGCCTTCTTTCCAACCGTTAAAGTTGTCTACCCCAATACCACATTCGAAGCCGGCTGCAACTTCTTTAACGTCGTCTTTCATTCGCTTGAGGGAGTCTAAATTGCCTTCATAGGCCGCTTCGCTGCCTCGCTGAACGCGAATGCGACAGTTGCGCGTGACCTTGCCAGACAACACATAACACCCGGCCACGGTGCCTTTGCGGACGGGAAAGACCGCTCGAACTTCGACTTCGCCCAAGGGTTCTTCGACCAGTTCGGGTTCCAGCAAACCTTCCATAGCGCCTTGAATGTCATCCAACAAGTTGTAGATGATGTCATAGTCACGCACGTCAACACCTTGCCGGTCAGCGGCTTGGCGAGCGCCAGGAGCCAGGGTCGTGTTAAAGCCAATCAGAACAGCGTTACTCGCTGCGGCTAAATCAACATCTGTTTCGCTGATTTCACCCGGTGCCCCGAGCAGGACTCGAATCTGCACTTCATTTTGCGGCAGTTGCTGCAGTGCCGCCAAAATCGCCTCAATAGAGCCCTGCACATCCCCTTTGAGAATGATATTGAGCTCTTTGAGGTCGCCCTCTTGAGCTTGTGCAGAGAGGCTGCTCAGCGTCACCCGGCGAGAAGCCATGGCCTGCTGTAAGCGAGAGCGGCGCTGTTCATCCGAGCGAGAATCAGCCACACTGCGGGCTTCGCGCTCATCGGCAAAGACCTCAAACTCGTCACCAGCGGCAGGGACATCGTTGAGACCCAACACTTCGACCGCAAACGAAGGCGTGGCCGCCGTGACACGATCGCCGCGATCGTCAATCATGGCTCTCACCTTGCCAAAGACCGAACCGGCGACGACACTATCACCAACTTTAAGGGTGCCATTTTGCACCAGCAGTGAGGCAACTGGGCCGCGAGCTTTATCTAGATTGGCCTCGATAATGGTGCCCTTGGCTAAGCTGTCTGGGTTGGCGTGTAAATCTTCGACCTCAGACACGAGCAAGAGCATTTCCAGCAGGGTGTCGAGATTATCACCATTGATGGCACTGACTGGCACCACAATGGTTTCTCCGCCCCATTCCTCCGGCACCAAACCGTGCTCCATGAGTTCTTGCTTGACCCGGTCGGGTTGGGCCGTCTCTTTATCAATCTTGTTGACCGCGACCACAATGGGCACTTCAGCCGCTCTGGCGTGACTGATGGCTTCAATCGTTTGAGGCCGCACCCCGTCATCAGCGGCGACCACCAAAATGGCAATATCGGTGACTCGCGTGCCGCGCGCCCGCATGGCAGTAAAGGCTTCGTGACCAGGAGTATCAAGAAAGACAATTTGCTGTTCACCCCCATCATGCTCAACATCAACGTGATAAGCACCAATATGCTGGGTGATACCACCCGCCTCACCCTGAGCCACTTTCGTCTTGCGAATGGAGTCAAGCAGGGTGGTTTTACCGTGGTCAACGTGACCCATGATAGTGACCACTGGCGGTCTCTTAGAGAGATTCTCTAAGTCATCAGCAGTCAACATTTCAGTAACTTTTTTCGCTTCTGATTCAATCTCAGCAGTTTCTACCAGGATTTCGAATTCTTCCGCCACCATTTTGGCGGTTTCGATATCCAAGGTTTGGTTGATGTTCGTCGCAATGCCCTTAAAGAACAGCAGCTTAATGATTTCGGTCTCCGGCACCTTGATCAAACTGGCCAGTTCATGCACCGACAGCCCAGTGGTCAACGTGACCATTTCTGGCCGTTCGGGTTCTTCGTTTTGGTTGCGGCGATCGCGGCGTTGATTACGGCTGCTGTCACCGCGCTGCTGCGGCGGCTTGTGGGACTTGGGCGTGCTGGGCGGCTTCGGACTAGACTTGGATTTCGGCTTGGGTGGCCGGGCAATCGACACGCTGAGGGCAGCTGTGGCCCCGTTGTCATTCAAGTCACCGGTGACCTCATCAATATCCGCCAGGATGTCTTCTTCCTGGTGCTTCAGAAGGTCATGCCCCCGCCGCTTCGTCTTGGCCTTGGTCGTCTTTTGTTGCTCTTGCTCATCCTCTTCACGCTCTTTACTTTTGCGCTTTTGGCGAGGTGGTGACGGACGTCGCAAAATGGGCTCTTCGACCACATCGCCCGGCACGGCAGCAGTATCATCGTCATCCTGTGACGTATCGTCGTCGATCGCCTCCGACCGTTTCGGACGAGGCCGACGAAGCTCTGGCTTCGGCTTGAGCTGAGGCGCTTCTTCCTCTTCATCGATTTCGCGAATCTCAATACGCGTCGGTTGTGAAGGGTCGCCGCCTCGATCCGCACTGCGATCGCGTTTTTTCAAGACCGGTCGCGAGGGGCGATCGGGTCGAGAAGGACGACTCGGTGGCCCGGCCAGCTCCAGATCGGGCTGTTGAACCGCCTCATCGCGAGACTCTGGCCGCTCAGCCTGACGGGATACCGGCGAGCGGGGCATCGCCGGCTTCGGCATTTCGACCTCGCCAGGGCGTTTGGGTCGAGGCCGAGGAACCGCTGGCGACTGCACAGCCGCTGGACGACTGGGGGCCGCGACTGCATCATTATCATTGCCCAATGATGAGGTGGAACTGGTCGACGGGGCAGCAGCTTCAGACGGAGCAGGGTTTGGTGCCGTCGCCGGTTTGGGACGATGGCGCCGAATTTCTAAAATTTGCTGTTTCTTGGCTGGCCGAGGGGTCTCTTTTGCAGTTGGAGCAGCAGGCTTTTGAGGACGACGAGGTGGAGAAGGCTTAGTTGGCTTGTTGAGTAGTTTGCCAGACGTTTGCTTGACCTCGTTTTGAATCCGGAGCGCATCTTCACTCGTGATACTGCTGCTGTGGCTTTTCGCAGAAATCTCTAAGCGTTCACAGATGGCCAGAATATCCTTATTTTCCAATCCGAGTTCCTTCGATAATTCGTATATTCTGACTTTGCCGTTGTTCATCCAAATCTCCCTCGTCAATACCGCTATTCCATAAAAGAAACCTGCTTTGCTAGACAAACCTTACATTTACTCGTTGCCGCAAACTGCCGCAATCCCAAAACTCAAGCTATCAAAACTAGGCTTATAGGTCTCAAAGAGCACATAAATGTCAACCCTCTAAGCGAATGTGTGTTTCTTGGCAGAGCACTATGCTACCAAACCCTAACCATACTGTAATCAACTGCTGAGCCAATGTTCCTGCCGGAATGTCTTAACTTAGGAACTTTTCACCCAACATCGACGCCGCCGGGGACGGTTCAGTGACTTCAGGTCGGGTCAACCGTTGCCGCAGCTGCTGGTAGATCGACTCGGAAACCGGCGCTCTCAAGGCTCGCCCCAAGCGATTTTTCTTTTGGGCCACTTTGAGACATGCGGCTGTGGGGCAGAGGTAGGCTGATCGTCCCATCCCCTGATCTAATTCTACTGTGCCCGCCGGGTAAACTCGCACAACTCGCCACAGAGCCGATTTAGGGGCGATCGCTCGACAGCTAATACAGCGTCGCAGGTTAGGTTGCATAACGTTAAAATGGCAGAAAAACTCACTCCTCCTCAGTGGTCGCACTAGCGACGGCGTCAACCTCCTCACTGTCGATAGCAGCAGGGGCAATGCTCTCGTCAACGACCGTCTCGTCCGCCTCACTGTCTGGTGCTGGAACCTCAGGTTCTGACTCCAACTCAGCCTCCGGCCCCTGGGGATCAGTGACCGCCGCGTCTTCAGGCGCTGTCGCTTCTGCAGCCGCCGCTGCTTCTGCAGCTAAACGGGCTGCTTTCTCAGCTTCATAGGCCTCGTCTTCAGCTTTCCAGGCGGCCAGTTCCGCCGCCTCGGCCGCTTCCCGCTCTAGGCGAGCCTCTTCGGCGGCTTGGCGAATCGCCAGCTGCTCAGCAATCTTCCGGTCTTCTTCGGCATAGTCGTATTTGGCCGTGTCTTTGATGTCAATTTTCCAGCCAGTCAATTTGGCTGCCAAGCGAACATTTTGCCCTTCTTTACCGATCGCCAAGCTGAGTTGATCTTCGGGCACGAGAACATGGGCCTGCCGGTCTTCAGGATTCATCAGACGCACCTCGTCCACCCGTGCCGGGCTGAGGGCATTGGCAATGTACGTCGCAGGATCGAGTGAATAGCGAATGACATCAATTTTTTCACCTCGCAATTCGCTTACGACCGCTTGAATGCGTGATCCCCGAGCGCCAATACAGGCTCCAACCGGATCAACATCACGTTCTGCGGTGTCGACAGCGATCTTAGTTCGCGGCCCGACAGAACGAGAAGGCGGATTCGCTTCGCGGGCGACGGCCACGATGCGCACGATCTCGTCTTCAATCTCGGGTACCTCGTTTGAAAACAGCTCGACCACAAGGGCCGCATCAGCGCGCGACACCAGCAGTTGGGGGCCGCGATGGGAACCTTCAGAGACCTTTTTCAGCACGACCCGGAACTTTGAATTGGGGCGATAGTTGTCGTTGGGCAGCTGATCGCGCTTCAGCAATTCAGCCTCAACTTCCGGCTGACCGGTGCCGCTGCTCACGGTCATAATGACGGACTGCCGCTCAAACCGCTGTACTGTCGAAGTGAGAACGGTGCCTTCCAGCTCCTGAAATTCTTCCTGAATCAGTTTGCGCTGTTGGTCGCGCAGTTTTTGAGCCAGTACCTGCTTGGTTTGAATTGCCGCCATGCGACCAAAGTCTTTTTGCTCGGGCGTGACGTCGAGCACAACGGTATCGCCAACCTGAGCTTCTGGGGCAACTTCCAACACTTCGGCGAGGGCAATCTGATGATCGGCATTCTCAACCTCTTCTGCAATCGTTTTAGAGGCGAGTACTCGAAACCCTTGATCGTCCTCATATTCAACGTCGAGTTCAACATCGAAGTTATCAAAGTAGCCCTCGTCAAAGTGGGTGTCTTCGGCAATGCGCTGGGTACGGCGAAAGCGCTCATAACCTTTGAGCAAGGCCTCTCGCAGGGCATTTTCGACGGCATGTTTAGGCAGATTGCGCTCACGACTGATGCTATCGATTAGGTCTTGTAGGTTGGGCAGGCTGACTAAGGACATGGTCTAACTTACTAACTCCCTCAAAATGGTGGCGATCGCCCCACGGCGACCCAGTGAAATCCAATAAAAATTCCGATTTATCTGATTTAGATAAGCTTATTCAACCGCTTGGTCACTGAGTTCAACGGTTTCCACTAAAGTTCTCGGCAGTTTGGTGGGTTTTCCCTTGCGGCTGAGATAAACGTGATCGTCGTCGCGCTTAAGGAGCTGTCCTAGCCAAGTATGACGATCTTTATACGGCTCTGAGAGCTGCACTTCGACCATGAACCCTTTGAAGACAATAAAGTCGCGATCGGACAGCAGTTCGGAAGAGACGCCGGGGCTAGAAACTTCGAGCACGTAAGCATCAGGAATCAGATCACTTTCGTCTAAGAGCGCTTCCAAAGCCTGACTCATCTGTTCACAGTCATTTAAGCTGGTGTCTTCTTGCTGACAGTTACGGACATCAATCCGGAGTACCGGCGGTGAATGGTTGGTCTGAAAAACGGCATCCACCACCTCGAGCCCTAGGTGCTTGGCGACGGGCGTCGCTAAGTCTAAGACTTCAGGAATCAGCGGATGAGCCATGTAGAACTCCAATAAAAAAGTGGGTGACGTGCCCACTTCCTAAGAACATTCAGAATCAGGCAGGAGCAAACAGCCCCGCCATCTACTCGGCTAATCATATTAGCGCATATCCGCAGGGCGTTCTAAACTGCGTTTGCGCAATGGTTTGCTCTGATGAAGCCTACTGGCGGGCTTGAGTCATATTATAAAGCTTGTAATTGCCCTCTCTGAGGCGATCAACGTCTTCCACAGAGAGCTGTTTGACGTAGTTGATTTTGATTTCTTCTAGCAGGGCAACGGTCCATTGTTCAAGTTCATCTACCGTTTTGTTTTGTTGAACCTCGGTACGAAGGGCTTCACCAATTTTGGCGATGAGATTTTGAGTCAGCTCCGTGCCCTTTTCGTCTTCTAGCGCTCCAGTCATTGCCTGATAGAGTGTTTGCGACGTTTGGCTGACCACTTGCTGAGCGATTTGATCCGGCAGGTCACCAATGCCAGGTAACTGCCGAAACCCTTGATAACCAGGAGCCTTCTCTAACGCACTGACAACACTGTGCTTGAGCAGGGCATCAAGCTCGGGTTTAACAACGGGCAGTACCTGATACATGGTGATCGTGGTCAGCTTACTGGTAATCGCTTCGACCTCATTCACACCATTAATATCGACGTATTGGCGTTTAGAACCGAGTGCCAACATCCAGTCAGCGACGTCGCCATCCCGCACAAGATTTTGCATTTGGTCAACGACACGCAGCACAACAATCTCAGTGAGCTCAACCGCAAAGTTGGAGATAAAGATGCGGTTGACTCGATTGCGTATGGGGATCAAGTTCACGAGCTGCGACTGGTTGAGACGGATCGTCACGGGAATCACCCGCAACCAACGCCAAAAAGGCAAGAAAAAGAACAAGTCATACCACCGCAGCAGGAAGGCATCTAGCCAAGTGTAGTTTTGGTAGCGACGGCTGATGTAGAACGTGCGCGCGAGCAGCTCAGCGGCAAAAAATAAGACAAACCAGCCATCCAGTTTCCAAAAGTCGTTGCGGGGGCCGCCATCTTCACCGATACGCCGAAAGTAGTTACTCTCCAGTAGCGGCTCGATATCTTCGTTAAAAAAGCCGATTTCTTGAGTCCAGCCAGCCTGGGTGAGGTATTCCTCGCTCCAAAAGGTCGTGAACGCCTGTTTAGAGGAATCGACCCCGATGCGATCGCGGATAGCATTTTTAATCCGCTCTAAAGTACCTGACTTGTTAGCAATTTCGAAGGGGTTTTCGTCGACCATGCTGATGCTTTGTTGACGGAGGTCAGACAGCAAGGTGTCCGCTTGAATGGATTGCAGCCCCGTTTGAGCCACCTGCTCTTCGAGTTTGTCAACAGTTTCGAGATACTTAACCGTGGCGCGCTCCGGCTCGATGCCCTTAAAAACTTCGCCATACCAAATGGTGAACTCGGGAAAAAACTGCAGGTAAACATCACGAAACCGGATATAGCTGGTGTCAAACAGCACCAGCGTCAGGTTGATCAATGCCACGATCGCCACAATGCGCTCAAACCAAAGCGCGGTGGTTTTGACAATCGGACGACGTTTTTTTGAGCGGGAAAGCGCAGCCATAGCCTCGGGGGATCAAAACGTTATCTAGCACTGTGTCGCGAAAGGACGCAGTTGTCATCTGCTTGTGAGAATAGACTGCCAAGCGTGCTTTCACCCGTAATTGCAAGAGTTTGCAGCATTATGGAGCAAGAAACCACCTTGAATCTGATCGCTCAGCCGCAACTGATGGCTTCGCCGCAGCGAAAATTCGCTACAGTGGTTTACACACTGTTACATCTTTAACTTGTATGACGGTCGCGATCGCCTCTAACCTCCACGACGTTCCCTCTCTACCCGGCGATACCTGGCAGTGGCAAGGTCACGACATCTACTACGTCAAAGCGGGAACAGCTCGCCATGCTCGGCCACCCCTGCTGCTAGTGCACGGGTTTGGGGCATCCACCGATCACTGGCGAAAGAACATTCATGGGCTCAAAGATGAATTTGAAGTGTGGGCGATCGACCTGTTGGGATTTGGGCGCTCCGCTAAGCCCGACCAGCACTATAGCGGCAAGCTCTGGCGTGACCAACTACATGAGTTCATTCGTGATGTGATTGGTCGGCCCGTGATAATCGCCGGTAACTCACTAGGGGGATACGCCAGTTTATGTGTAGCTGCTGACCATCCCGAATCCGTGGCTGGTGTGGTGCTGTTAAACAGTGCTGGCCCATTTCAATCTAGTACGCCCGCGCCTAAGCCAAACCCTCTGCAGCAAGCCATTCGGAAAACCGTGCAAACGGTATTGCTGCAGCCCCTGCCCAGCTGGTTGCTGTTTCAGTACGTGCGGCAGCGGAGCAACATTCGCAAGACGCTGAAGCAGGTCTACCTCGATCACACCGTGATCACGGATCAACTCGTCGAAGATATTCGGCGTCCTGCCGATGATCCGGGTGCGGTCAAAGTCTTCGCAGCGGTCTTCAAGTCGCCTCAAGGCGAAACAGTGGATGCCCTACTCAGTCGCATGACTACGCCGCTGCTGATTCTGTGGGGCGAAGGTGATCCCTGGATGAACACACGCCAACGCAGCCAGCAGTTTCGCGAGCATTACACCTACCTCAAAGAACATTTTTTGCAGGCCGGACACTGCCCCCATGATGAAGTCCCTCAACAGGTCAATCAGCTACTGGCAGAGTGGGTGTTGGGCCTGCAGAGCCCTGAAGCCGCAGACGATGTGACATAGTTACCCATCATTCCAACAGCTGACTGATCAAGACTTAATAGGATGCCAAGGATGCCGTCAGTTTTTGGTCCATCCTCTCAACACTTGATGACATCTTGGCTTTGAGTGATTGAGGTTGGCGAAGGCAGATGAAAGCAGCGGATGAAACCAACATCCTCAAATCAGACCGCATCAGAGCCCCAAAGCCTTGTACGGGGGAGTATTGTCTCCGTCAGCCGCGACTCATCTTTGCGCTTCATGGCTAGCATTGGCTAGCTGTGCTGGATTCAGGCAAGAAGCTAGAGACCAGACATCATCGGCCACGGGCTTTTCAGCGTTCACTTAGAGTCGCCCAAAACCAAAAATATCCCACTTGAAGAACCCGGTTTCTGGGAACCGGTCAACAGTCTACGGCAAGTTTTTCATAGCAACTGGGTTCTTGAACACGTTAGGCATCCTCTTAAGACAAAGCACTTCCCAGGCTGTTTAAGCAGATATTTCACACCTGTTTTTCAGCCGCAGATCGGCTTCCTCTCACAGGGTTCTCAGAGAAACTCCGTATATTTCGAACTGTCCTTTTCTTCAGAGAACCGTCATGCGCCGCAGGTTTTTCTACGCTATTTCGGGAGCTATTGGTATCAGCCTGTTTGTGAATCTGGCCCCGCTGTCAGGTATTCCTGTGGGAGATCAGGCACTCGCACCGGCCAGAGCTCAAGTGCAGTCTGAGATGACGGTTGAGGAGCTAGAGGCCATTTTGCAGGACGAGGCCGGTGACGTACAGGGCTCAGCGGGCCAGTGGCAACTGACGTTAGAGGAGCAAACTGTCATCGTGTTGGCCGATGAAGCGAGTAATCGAATGCGCATCGTGACGCCGATCGTGGCAGCTGAGACGCTTTCTGTAGAGCAGGTTGAAGCGATCTTGCTAGCGAACTTTCACTCGGCGCTGGATGCCCGGTACGCGGTTACAGAGGGGACGGTGGTAGCGGTTTATGTTCATCCCCTGGGGTCGTTACAGGCTCCTGATTTACGCTCAGCACTGCGCCAAGTAGTCACACTGGCCGCTACTTTTGGCACGACTTACACAAGCGGCGAACTGGGCATTGGGAGAGCAACACCCCCTGCCGATACCCCCAAGTCGTCAGAGGGACTGATCGGTATTTAAGCTAAAGGCTATTGGTTGACTGGGTGGAGGGACACGCGATCGCTCTGTTGGGTGAACGGTGGATGGCCGATTGTTTGCCTGCCCAGACAGCAACCGTCCTGAGGCTGGGCAGGTTACGCTAGCGCTAAGCCAGCTGATGACTTCTGATACTGGCGGCACTGTCGGTTGCAACCGTTGCCCATATCGCCCTCATGCCCAAACGTGAGTCTCGTCTACAAGCTACGGTGGCGCTGCTATTGCTGGTCTCTGCAGCCAGTTTGGGCATTGCGGCCAGGCTATATCTGCAGGGTCGAGGGGGACAGGTCATCTTCGTGGCGACCCGAGTGTGGATCTTGCTGTTACCGATCGCGTGGTATTTGCGGGTCGATCGCAAACGCTTGTCCTTGCCCCGACCCACCCAGCTAGAAATGGGAGTCGGCATCCTGCTAGGGTTGGGGATGTTTGGGGTGATTTATGGGGCTTATGTGGGTTTAGGGCCACGCTGGCTTGATCCAGCCACGGTGCAAGCCGCTGCCGCCCAAGTGGGCCTGCTTAACCCAATCATTTATCTAGCAAGTGCGGTTTATTTTACGTTTGGCAATGCCCTGGTTGAAGAATACATCTGGCGATGGTTTGTCTATCAAAAATGTGAGGTTTTAGTCCCAGGCGGGTGGGCAGTGGCTCTGGCCGCTCTGTTCTTTACCCTGCATCACATTATTGCGCTGGCGGGCTTTACCGGCAGTTGGGGCGTCGTCATACTCGGTTCGCTGGGGGTATTTGTGGCCGGGGTGGGGTGGTCGTGGTGCTACCTGGCCTATCGTTCGTTATGGGCCTGCTATATCAGTCATCTGCTGGCAGATTTAGCGATCGCGATCGTCGGTTGGCAACTGCTCTTTGCCTAAGGGGCAACGACCGGTGGCCTCTTGCGAGTCCCCCAACTGTGACGGACTCAACCCATTCGTGATGCATCCCTGAGACCGATTCTCTGCAACAAGACGGCACATCTATACTCCCGATTACTTGGCCCCAGGGTAGCCAAATTAGCATTGGACGACTCATCACTGAGAACTGGTACACTCCTTCCACAGCAGAAATTTCTGATACTAATCAGTCACGGCCAAGAGCTTCGTCCCGATCTCGTACTGAGGTTAAGTATCGTCAGCCCTTTTCAGGATTGCCCCGATCGCCGAATGTAGGCTGTAGAAGAGAATTATGTAACTGCCATTCGTCCCTCTCATTCAGGAAACCCACCCATGTCGCGAGGATTTTCACGCCGCCATTTTTTGCAGACCGCTGGGGCCACCTTAGCGGCGCTGGGCTGGTCGCAATGGGATGTGATGCAGCGGAGCGATCGCTACGGGCGTCTGCTGGCTCAATCGACCCCGCGCAAGCTGGCGCTACTCGTGGGGATCAACGCCTACCCGGAGGATGGCCTGTTTCCCCCGCTGAATGGCTGTGTCAATGATGTGGAACTGCAGTATCAGCTATTGGTGCATCGCTATGGGTTTAATCCGAGCGACATCGTGACGCTGACCGACGAGCAGGCTACCCGCGAGAACATTCTCACCACGTTTGACGAGCATTTGATTAAACAGGCACAACCTGACGATGTGGTGGTCTTTCACTTTTCGGGCCATGGCTCGCGGGTGGCAGACCCCGACAAAGACTTTGAAGATGGTTTAAACAGCACCCTGGTGCCGGTGGATAGTCCTTTGCCAGCAGGCTTTCCCCGCGAGGGCGGAGCCGTCAATGACATTACAGGACATACCCTGTTTTTGCTGGGCAGCGCAGTGCCGACTGACAACTTTACAATGGTGCTTGATAGCTGCCATTCGGGCGGTGCGAAGCGAGGCAACCTGGCAATTCGGGCTCGCCCAGGCGGCAATGGGTTAGCGATGAGTGCAGCAGAACTGACCTATCAAACCCAGTGGCTATCACGCTTGAATATGAGCCCAGATGAGTTTGTGCAAAAGCGCCGGGCAGCGATCGCTAAGGGAGCCGCAATCTCGTCAGCTCGCCGCAACCAATATGCTGCCGACACGCCCTTTGCCGATTTTTATGCCGGGGCGTTTACCTTCGTGCTGACACAATATCTGTGGCAGCAGACGGGTAATACGTCCTTTGACAACACGATTGCAAATGTTGGTCGCACGACGACGGAACTATCGTTTAGCAACCAAATTCCTGAGCTATCAACGGCCTCCGATAGTGAAAGGACTGCGCCAATTTATTTCACCCCTAAGGTGTCAGATCCTGCCGAGGCAGTAGTCACTAATATTACGGGCGGTGAGGTTGAGGTGTGGCTAGGGGGCGTTGATCCCAACAGCTTGGAAGTATTTGGTCCAGGGGCTGTGCTCTCCGGGGTCGATGAAACGGGCCAGTCACGCGGCCAAGTTCAGCTGACTGATCGTCAAGGCCTGCGCGGTCGCGGTCGACTGATCGAAGCAGCGGGTCTACCCTCAGGCTCGCTGCTGCAAGAACAGGTGCGCGGCATTCCCAACGATGTCACTTTACGGATTGGGCTCGATGAATCGCTGGGGGCTGACATGGCGATCGCGCAATCGACCCTGGCCACGATCCCCCAAATCGAACCCCTTGCCCTGGGGGGAGACGAAGTGCATTATGTGCTGGGACGTATGACGGCAGCCAATCGACAAGAACTCGCCGGTCAGTCCGGATTACCGGCTGAGGGCAGCCTCGGGTTATTTTCTCAAGGGCTCGATTTGGTACCCGATTCCTACGGCAATCCGGAGGAAACAGTGACGGCAGCGATCGAGCGGCTACGGCCCAAGCTGCGATCGCTCTTTGCCGCTCGCTTGGTCAAGCTCACGCTTAACCCCGGCTCCTCGCGCTTAAATCTCAACGTGACCATGATTCCCGAAGCAGGCAATCAGGTGTTGGCCAATGCTTTTACCGTACGGGGTGCGTCATCATCAGGGGCAAACAATGCTCCCTCTCCGCGCCCTGGAGTCGACCAGATTCCCCTTGGGACAGGCATTCAATTTCAAGTCGAAAACCAGGAAAATCGTGACCTTTATCTCAGCGTGCTGGTGATTGATGCCACGGGCGTCATGTCGGTCATTTTTCCGAATCAGTGGACTGCTACCGCCGACTCAACGTTACTGCCAGCAGGGACTAGCCTGATGCTGCCTGATCCCAGCGGAGACAGTTTTCGGTTGGTCACGCAACCGCCAGTGGGCACCACAGAGGTGCTGATTGTCGCGAGCAGTAACCCCCTCAACAATGCCCTGCAGGGACTTCAGGAAATCGCCGATGATACCGGCATTTCACGGGGTCCCCTCGGGGTTGACGACCCGACAGCAGTGGTGGACGGTTTACTGCAAGATATTAGTGGCACACGGGGCTCTGACACCTCGACGGTACAGCCAGTGAGCGTCACGCAACTCGCGGCGCTGTCTATCACCTTTGATGTGGTGTAAGGCTGTG
>ERZ1740065.203-NODE-203-length-28597-cov-16.627321_pt1 | contig 28597 bp, 24 predicted proteins | sample MGYA00581738_ERZ1740065 | MGnify/ENA primary metagenome ERZ1740065 (study PRJEB43018, sample SAMN04849749) | marine metagenome | isolation source: floating plastic debris | place: Pacific Ocean | collected 2008-09-01 | study: EMG produced TPA metagenomics...
CGAGGACCGTAACCGCTACCTGAATCTTATCGTTAGGAGCCAGGTTCTCAAAGTCTGTGCGGCTAGTGATGGGGGTACGAGCACCTGTAACAGGATCAATCAGTTCAATACTGGTGACGCTATCCACCGGACCGGTGAAATTAGCAACTGCAGGTAAACTGATATCTGTTTCATCATTACCAACGTTGGTAATGTCAAAGATGAATTCTAGGGACTCACCTGGCCCCGGCGGATCCGCATCAGGAGTCACTTCTGTCGCACTGGTATTGACTACGGTAATACCAGCAATCTCAGCCACTTCGACGACTACAGTATTTGAGGTGGATGTCTGAGGTGTACCATCCGGGTCACGGTAGGTGGCAGTGGCGGTGTTGGTAATCTGTGTGCCAGCGGCAGTGCCCTCTGCCAGCACAATACCCACTAGGTTAAATACACCGCTAACTGCAAGCGCAGATGCGATGACCGGCTTGCAGAGCTGCCAGCTCAGTCTTTTAGAACTTCTATTCTTTGCCATTATTTCTGAGAACCAATGAATAAATTGAGCAGGTTAGAGAACTACTTTGATTGAAAGCAACTGACTAAAGAGAGTCCAAAAAGACGAGATTTCAATGACAGATGAGAGATCGTTCAAACGTCATAAGCTAAAGCCACTAAATCTCAAACAACGGCTAAAAGAGTCATTAATCTAGAAAAAATTTTCCAGACATATTCCTCTTCGTGAATGTTTGCAAATAGTAGAACTCTAGAAAAGTCTTTTCCCTTTCAAACAAAGCTTAAAAAAGAAACCCTCGATCTTTTGACCAAGAAAAATTCAAGAGCTTCTTTTCAGATGGCTTCATATGCCTACATATATTGGATTCCCAGTATTTATATTTTTTCTACTAAGTCATTTTACTTATCTTTTTCTTTGATCTAGCCAGCAAATTTACAGATAGAGATGTTTATTTAGCAACAGTCAAACTGTATATTTCCTTACAAAACATAGTTTCTTTGCAATTACACCTATGTTTCTTCCGTGATTTTTCATCTCACTAAAAAAATCGATCTTTGCTGGAGAAACAAAAAATGAGATGAAGGCACTGAGCCTTCATCTCATTTTTTGCCTCATCTCAGTCGTTAGATGAACAAAGAAGTAGTCGACGGATAGCTTGGGTCAATTGGCCTCAAATGGCGGTAGGCTCACAATATAGCGATAGCCATTATTCTGCGATCCTTGAATAGTAATTTCACCACTATGGATATCAGTAAGCTGTTGACTTAGAAGTAAACCCAGTTCTTGCCAGGCATCAGTTTCTGTAGATTCGTTTAATGCTCCTTGAGGATTTGGAGACCAATCTTCGAGAACGTCTAATCCGTAGGAGGGTTCTAAGGTAGATGCTGGTGGCAGCACACCATTTTGAGCCCCCCAAGTAATGACGGCCTGAGGCAAATCTTCTCCGAGCCATGGGTTAGAAACCCATGTTGCTAAATTTAGGCGATCGTCTTTTCGTGAAATATGGAGTCGAACAGTACTGCCATCAGTAGAGGCTTTTGAAATACTAAGAATGAGATGATAGATCAGTTGTTTGATGATGTGTTTGTCAAGAACCCAAATGCGCGAGCCTGGCTCCACCGTAAGATTAAAGCTTAGCGCGTGCTGGTTAGCCCTTGACTCTATAGGGTGTAAGCTCTGTTGAGCCAGCATTTCAATATCGACAGGTTTCAGTAGTAGCTCATAGGATTGATGTTCAATCGCTCCTAAGCTCATAATCTCGTTAGTCAAAGACAGTAGGTTTTGACTACTATGTAAAACAACATTTGCATATTCCTGTTGTTTTTCAGTTAATGGTCCATAAATTTCACGGCTTAGCATACTAGCCATACCCGTGATGGCGGTCAGCGGATTGCGTAAATCTTGGGTGAGTTGAGAGATTAACTCCATACGTAGAGTATCGATTCTACCTTGAAGTTTTTTCTCCGCAGCAGCTATCAAGTTGTTGCCTGTTGCTGTCTGTTGAATTTTGCCATCTTTTAACCAACACTGCTTTTCATATTCGCTCATGGCCCATCGAGCGTTGAGTTCGAGTAGAGCCAGATCCTGCTGGGTATACTGGCGCGGCATGATGTCCATGACCTCTAGGGTGCCAATACAGCATCTCTCAGCGGTCATTAGAGGCACACCTAGATAGGCCTGTACGCCATATTTTTGCACTAATAGACTTTGGCTAAAGGCCGGATGCTGAGTCACATCGGTGAGCATGAGCGACTGTCCACTATCGACCACTTGAATGCCAAATGATTCTAGCTTTGGCAGTTCACGGGTTGCGGCCAACTGGTTCATTAGTCCCAAACTGGATAGCCCCATGGTGGCTTTGAAGATTTGGTTGTGTTTATCAAACACACTCACTAAGCAAATAGGGGCCGCCAGCAGACGAGAGACGCTCTGAGTAGCTTCCTCAAAAATAGGTATTGGCTCTGAAGTAGTCAATTTGAGCTGCTCTAGCATACTAATGCGTAACTGCTCGCGGGCCATGGGCGGCGTTCCTTCCAACGAACATACAGGACGCGGCCCCATGGGAATAGTTGGCTGAGTATTGGTTCCAGCTGGAGTAACACCGTAGTGCATTTCGATAGTGCTAAAAATGGGTTTCGTGCCTACATCGTTCCCGAAACAATGTGTTGACTAAACGATGGAGCATTCATAGAGCATTGGGTTAGAGTGGTATAGCCTGTCTGGAGATTAAACTCTCAGGTGTTAAACCTGCTGCTGTCAACATTGTTGGGACGTTTACTATGCAACCTGCCCTAGCTATCGGTGCTCTTTTGCAAAATCGATACCGTATTGTCCGGTTGCTGGGCCAGGGTGGTTTTGGACGCACCTACCTGACGAAGGATCAGGGGCGGTTTGAAGAAGAGTGCGTAATTAAAGAATTTATGCCCACAACGGGTGGTGATCGCTTTTCTAGTAAAGCAGCTCAGCTATTTCAACGAGAGGCTGAAATTTTATATCAGATCAGTCATCCACAGATTCCGCAGTTTCGTGCCTCTTTCGAACAAGACCAGCGATTATTTTTGGTGCAGGATCATATCGAGGGGATGACCTATCGAGAAATTCTGAATCAAAGGCCGGGCCAAGCATTCTCAGAAACTGAAGTGCGGGCTTTCTTGGGACAGCTACTGCCAGTCCTAGCCCATATTCATGCTAAGGGCATCATCCATCGAGACATTAGTCCTGACAATATTATTTTGCGCCGTAGCGACCAAAAACCAGTTCTGATTGATTTTGGGGTGGTTAAAGAGGTTGTAACTCGACTCCAGACGGGCACTACAGCGGTCCAGGCAACAACAGTGGGTAAGGCCGGTTACGCACCTAGCGAACAGCTACAGTCGGGGCGGGCTTACCCGAGCAGTGATCTGTATGCACTAGCGGTAACATGCCTGGTATTACTGACAGGAAAAGAACCTCATCAGCTTTTTGATGACACGACTTTAGGCTGGCAATGGCGACCGTTTGTACAGGTAAGTGATCAGCTGGCTGCAACGCTAGACAGAGCTCTGAGCTATCGCCCTAGCGATCGCTATCAGTCAGTCAGTGAGATGCTCCAAGCGTTACAAGGGCCTGGTTCGGTACCCAGCCCTGCACCACAACCAATCGCAAAAACACAACAATCGCCGGTTTCTGAAATGCGGACGGTGGCGGTTAGCAGTCCGATGACAACCCCGGCAACAACAGTGGGTGCTCAGGGAGTGAACCGCTCAGGCCCTCGAACGTCTGTTTCTAGAACTAAGGTGATGACATCGTCAAAACCGCAGGGTGGATTGGATAATCCGTTAGTTTTGACGGCAATGTTTTTGGGAGCGACGGCCTTGGCCGGTGTGGGTGGCTGGGCGACGGTTAATTATGTCTTGAAACCGGAACCGCCTGCCCAGGAGAGTATTCAACCACTGCCACCACCGGAGGAGCTGGAAACTACGGACAGCCCAACGGCAGCACCAACACCCAAGCCGTTGGAGCCCGATGGCCCCACTAACTACACCTCTGCGTTAGAGCTAGCAGCGGGAGACCAAAAAATCGTTGAGGGAGGCATTAAGCGGGGCGATACTATCAACTATGAGTTTGAGGGGAAAGCGGGACAAACCCTACGCACCTCCCTAGAGGGTGATGGGGTTATTCTGTCGGTGCTAGATGCTGATGGCAAAGCATTACGCGGTGGTCGTCAGGTGTTGGATTGGCAGGGGGAGCTGCCCGAGGATGGGCGCTACAGTGTGCAAGTGCAGACTACCCGTGGCACAGAGCAAGGAACCTATGAGTTGGGCCTAGCCCTGACTACTGCAGAATCTGACACACCTGATGAGGACACCAGTGTACCTTTGCCAACCGATGGGGATGAGCAACCGGGTGGCGATACTGGGACAGATACGGATGGGTCTGAAGATGGGGCTGGTGAATCTGATAGTGAACCGCCAGAGGTACAAGAACAAGTTTCTTCGCAACGAGTACTGTTTCCTGAAGGGCAAACGAGCACACTGTTGGCTAACTCTATCGGGCCAGGTCGAGTGCAAAAATATGTGATCAATGCCCAGCAGGGACAGATTATTACGGTGAAAATCACCCAGGCTAGCGGCCCGGTCACATTTGATGTGTCGTTCCCAGGTGGAGAGGCAATTGCTGATGCTGAAGGGGTGTTGTATTGGAACAGCTATTTACCTTTGGGTGGAGATTATGAGGTAGATGTGCGCTCAAGCAGCGCGGCGGAGTTTACCTTGGATGTTCAAATTATTGGTCAGGGAAATTCATAGTTCTATTTTTTTTTGGGATGTTCCCTGGAACGTCCCAAAAAAAATAATGGGCAATGACACGCATATGGAAAGGGAAGAATGGGAAACGGATTATTGATTGCGGCGACAGATACGGAATGTGGGAAGACAGTGTTGACCTGCGCTCTGATAGCTTATTGGCGACAGTATTGCTCGCCTCGACCATTGGGGGTACTAAAGCCCATTCAGTCGGGTGAAGGCGATCGGGAGTTGTTTCAACAATTATTTGAGTTGGAGCAGTCACTGGAGGAGTTAAATCCAGTTTTCTATCAGGCTCCGTTGGCACCGCCGATTGCTGCAGCGTTGGAAAATACTACGGTGGATTTGGCTCCGGCCTGGCAGCGATATACAACCTTGAAACAGCAGTGTGATTGGTTGCTGGTGGAAGGACTGGGGGGACTAGGGTCACCGATTACGGATGAGATGACTGTGGTGGATATGGCAGCAGATTGGCGGCTGCCGGTGGTGCTAGTGGTGCCGGTAAAGCTGGGTGCGATCGCAAACGCCGTCGCCAATGTAGCCCTAGCCCGCCAACACCGCCTACAGCTCCAAGGCATTGTCCTCAACTGCACCACCCCCGAAGCTGAAAAGAATCTGGAACAACTCGCCCCAGCGGACATGATCAGCAACCTCACCCGCGTTCCAATGCTCGGCGTGCTGCCCTACCTGAGTGATCCAATGGATCTAGACCAGCTCAGCTCAGCTGCTCGCGGGCTCACCCTAGAGACCATCATGCCCGCAGCATTCTGGGTGGCAAGATAGTCAGCATCTCATCAACTAGATGCTTAGCAACGCCAATCTAGCAACGCCAATATTTATATACTTAATAGCTGTAACGTTTGTGTCTGCTCAGATCCCATGGTTTCTACGCTGCCCATTAATACACAAATCTCCAAAGCACCGCCCCAAGTGCGAGCCAAGATTCAAACCCTACAATCCCAATTAGTACAGTGGCGGCGCCACCTGCACCAGCGACCTGAACTAGGGTTTGAAGAGACTCTGACAGCTGACTTTATTACCCAGCAGCTAACAACATGGGGGATTGAACACCAGACCGGTATTGCCAAGACAGGTATCGTCGCCACGGTTCAAGGCACCCAACCAGGGCCAGTATTGGCCATCCGAGCCGACATGGACGCTCTGCCCATCCAAGAACTTAACCAGGTACCTTACCGGTCATTACATGACGGCAAAATGCACGCCTGCGGGCATGACGGTCATGTCACCATCGCCCTGGGGACAGCCCACTATCTGTCGCAACACCGCGATACCTTTGCAGGTACGGTAAAAATAATTTTTCAACCGGCGGAAGAGGGCCCCGGCGGTGCTAAACCCATGATTGAAGCCGGTGTGCTGAGCCAGCCCGACGTCGACGCCATCATTGGTCTTCACATTTGGAATAACCTACCACTGGGTACGGTGGGCGTGCGTAGCGGTCCCCTGATGGCCGCCACCGAATATTTTCGCTGCACCATTCAAGGGCGCGGTGGCCACGGCGCGTTGCCCCACCAGACCGTTGATTCAATTGTGGTAGGAGCCCAGGTGGTTAACGCATTGCAAACCATCGTGGCCCGCAATATTAGCCCTGTCGAGTCAGCGGTGGTAACCGTTGGAGAGTTTCATGCAGGTACGGCCGTCAATGTAATCGCCAATAGCGCCCAACTCGGTGGCACCGTGCGCTACTTTAACCCAGAGTACAGAGACTTACTACCTGAGCGCATGGAAGCCATTATCGCTGGCGTGTGTCAGGCCCATGGCGCTAGCTATCAGTTCAACTATCAACGACTTTATCCCCCGGTCATTAATGACCCGACCATCACTGAGCTAATCAGATCTGTGGCTAGCTCAGTGATTGAAACCCCGGCTGGTGTGGTGCCTGAATGCCAGACCATGGGAGGCGAAGACATGTCGTTCTTTTTGCAAGAAAAACCTGGCTGTTATTTCTTTTTAGGCTCGGCTAACCCAAATCTAAATCTGGCCTATCCCCATCATCACCCTCGGTTTGATTTTGACGAAACCGTCTTAGCAACTGGGGTGGAAATGTTCGTACGATGTGTTGAACGATTTTGTCACGCAGAATAGCCCATAGTGAAGGATGGGCATGGCCCACCGTAAGCTCATGGCCATAGAACCAACGCGTTAATGAAAACAATAGATACGGTTCAAGCAGAACAGCAGGTAAAAGAAAATCGTCATTGGCGAGGAATCCTCGATCTCCATTTTGCCAAAGTCAACGGCAAAACGTTTCCTAGCAAGGCTTACAGCACATCTCCCCTACGTGTGCAGCGACCTTTTTATCCGGCGGCGGCTCCCCAAAACTGCCAGAGTGTCATTGTGCACACAGCCGGGGGCATGGTAGGAGGCGACCAGCTAGATATGGCCATCACAGCTGACAGCGATACCCAGGCCTTGATTACCACTGCCGCTGCCCATAAGGTATATCGCACTCAAGACGACTGGGCCCAGCAAACTATTGAGCTCACAGTTGGGGCGCGAGCCTATGTCGAGTGGCTACCCCAGGAACTGATTTTGTTTAATGGCGGTCGATTTCGGCAAACCGTGAGGGTAGACCTAGCACCGGGTGGGGTGTGGCTGGGGTGGGATATTACCCGCTTTGGTCGCAGTGCGAGGGGGGAGACCCTGACAGCTGGGCAGTGGCGATCGCAAACCGAAGTCTGGCAGCAAGGAACACCGTTATGGATTGACCGACAACAGCTCACCGGAGGCACTGAAGTACTCAGCAGCTATCACGGATTAGCCGGCTATCCGGTGGTGGGTACGTTTTTGCTGTTAGGACATGACATTGATTCGAAAAACCTCAGCAGCATCAGAAAGCGACTCAATGGGCAGCCATACACACCGGGTGATATTGGTCTGACTCAGTTAGAACAAGGACTGGTGGTCCGATACCGAGGTCCCTCTAGTCAGATGGCTCGGCAGCACTTTATTCGTATTTGGCAATATCTACGAACGGAAGTATTAGGCAGAAAAGCTTATTTACCAAGAGTTTGGGGGGTATAGGCCAGGTAGCCGCTAGGATTTTCCAAACAAAAGTCACACCTTTTTTCACATAACATTGACTGCCCAGACGTCCTGAGCATTTCTTGGTTTAATATCTCTGTTGTGGCCACTCCCCCTTAACTAGACCTATGCAACTGACTCCCCAAGAAAAAGATAAGTTACTTATTTTTACCGCTGCACTGGTGGCCGAACGCCGTAAGGATCGAGGAGTAAAGCTCAACCACCCAGAGGCCGTCGCCTACATTTCTGCCGCGATTTTGGAAGGGGCACGGGATGGTCGGACCGTGGCCGATCTGATGAGCTATGGCACCACACTACTGGGTCGGGACGATGTGATGGATGGCATTGCCGAGATGATTCATGAAGTGCAAGTAGAGGCGACATTCCCGGATGGTACTAAGCTGGTTACCGTACACAATCCTATTGGTGGCTAGTGCGCTGCTGGAAAAACGTTGTCTGCAGCGTCTATAGAGCCTAATTCCTTCTAATTGCCTAGCAGTTTTTATGGTTGAGTCTGGTGAGTCTAGTGAATCTGTAAATAGCGGTGGTCTTGAGGACATAACCCTGGATCAAGACAGCCGTAGTGAGGTGCTTGGGGCAATTGCTGATGCCTTGGATCGCTATGCGTTTCCAGAGATCGCTAGCAAAGCCCAGGCTGATATCCGTCAGCGGCTAAGGGACGGAGGCTATGGCGATATAGTCAGCGGGCATCAGTTTGCAGAAACCCTGACTGCTCAATTGCAGACCCTGAGCGCAGATCTCAGTTTACGGGTATATTTCAGTCCCACCCCACTGCCAGAGCTAAGTGCTGACACACATCCAACGGCTGAGGAGTTAGCCTATCAACAGCAGCAGAGTCAGCGTCGAAACTTTGATATTAATCGTGTGGAGCGGCTGGCAGGGAATCTAGGATTTTTACAGCTGTACGGCTTTGAACCACCTGAGTTTGCTGGAGATACCCTGGCAGCCGCCATGATCTGTGTGGCCCATACCCAAGGGCTGATTATTGATCTGCGCTATAACCGGGGGGGCTCCCCTAGCATGGTGGCATTGCTCTGTAGCTATTTGCTACCGCCCTACCCAGCGGTACACCTGAGCGATGTGAGCTGGCCGGCAGAGCAGCGTACTCAGCAAAGTTGGACGTTGCCCTATGTCAACGGACCACGCTATCTTGAGCGACCTGTTTATGTATTAATCGGTCCGGAAACGGCGACGGCGGCTGAGGAGTTTGCCTATACGCTCAAACAGCTCAAGCGAGCCACTCTGATTGGAGAGACAACGGCAGGGAAAGCAAACCCAGGGGCTGGACAGCGATTAAACGATCATTTTTGGATGTTTTTGCCAACGGGCCAGGTGATTAACTCGGTGACTGGTGACAACTGGGAAAGTAGCGGTGTGTTGCCAGACTTTAAGGTGCCGGTGGAGTTGGCACTGAAAGTAGCTCACTACATGGGTCTGACCGATTTGAGCAAACGGTCCCAGCCCATGGATCAGGAGTTAGGGGCAGCCTTGGAAACGGTGAAAAAGCAGCTGGATCAGATGCAGCAGGATTTAATTAGTCAACTTGGAGGATTGCGATAATGGCCAATAGCTCAGCTGACAATTCAACGATGATTCCTGGGGAACTGTTACCCGCAGAAGGCGACATTGAACTTAATGCCGGTCGAGCAACAGTCACATTGGCGGTGGCGAATAGTGGTGATCGTCCCATTCAGGTGGGCTCTCATTTTCATTTCTATGAGGTGAATGATGCCCTCCAGTTTGAACGGGACCAGGCTAAGGGGATGCGTCTGGATATTCCGGCAGGGACAGCAGTAAGATTTGAACCAGGGGATGAGCGTTCTGTAACGTTGGTTGCACTGGCTGGAGAGCGTCGAGTCTATGGCTTTAACCAGCGCATAGAGGGCAGTTTATAGGGCTGCTTAAAAAACCGGTCCTTTCTCAGGTGACAACGCAACAAAACATTGATTATGTCTGATAGACGGTTCAACTGCTTGAATCAGGAAAGTATCTCCTGGATAGTGGTAGTTAGCTGTTAATTTGCTCTGTTTTGGAAACTAGAGCATGATTTATAGTGTTGATCACATTGGTCAGAACAAGTCACAGTCCCTAAAAGTCCTAAGCCACAGCGCCAATGTGACGCGCAAACGTTCTAGTGCATCGGGACGTTTGCCATAGCTTCCCCATCGACAGCAGATAACCTAAATATATTCTGAGATTAATTGACCTTGACTATGTTACGACTACACCATTTTGCAGCGGTCGCTTGCCTACAAGGGGCTCTACTGTTAGGTAACGTGCCGGTGTGGGGGCAAACCTCTGGCAATGGTTCAAACGCCACGGGGCTGCCTGCGGCAATTAGACCCAACCTGGAGGGCATTGTGGATCTTGCTGATACGGATTTACCGGTGGGTGTGGGCTATCTATCTCCACGCCGTCGCTCAGGTGCACAGGCAAGCTGGCTATCGGAGGTGGAACTGCCGCTTTACAGTCAGCCCGGCGGTGAGCACTGGGGCTGGATTTGGCAGGGTTGGCTAATTCCCAATGGTCAGCAAGCATTTGCCATTGGCCGTGACGCTCGGTTTACGATGGTGAGTGTGGATTCATCACGGCTGGCATTTCCTGTGCTAGAGGCTCGGGAAGATGGCTGGTTGCAGATGCAATACACCGATGGCGGTAGTGCCTGGATTCATCGTGATCAGTTGGATGATCGGGGGCTAGAGCTATCGTTTTATCCTTGGGAAGATCGGCTGGCTGATGCTGAGATTCTCTATCTGCGGGACGAGAATGATACTCAGGTGTTGCGATCGCAACCCGAACGGGGCCGCAATGTTTTGAGCCTAGTCAGCACCAACAGTCTGATCGAACCCCTAGAAGTAAAAGACGATTGGATTCGCGTCCGCGTCACCCGCCCAGCCAATGGCTGTGAACCCCTGGTGGGTGCCAGCGCAGAAGAAGGCTGGCTGCAGTGGAAAGATCGCGAAGGTGAAGTCTTGATGCTACCGAGTCGGGACGACTGTGCCGGGTAGGGCAGCAATTCTTTAAAAATGTTCGCCATATACTCGTTGAAATTCCGGAGCTAGCGTAAGCTAACCAGTGGCCCTGCTGTTTACCCCCTTACGTCTAGGAGATTCCGATGAGCTACCGCATGGATCGCCGCGCCTATGCTGAAACCTATGGACCTACGGTGGGTGACCGGGTGCGGCTGGCGGATACTGCATTGGTCATTGAAGTGGAGCAGGACTTGACCACCTACGGAGATGAGGTCAAGTTTGGCGGCGGCAAGGTCATCCGCGATGGCATGGGGCAGTCCCCCATTACCCGAGCAGAGGGTGCCGTGGACATGGTGATCACCAACGCCCTGATTTTAGACTGGTGGGGCATCATCAAGGCCGACATTGGCATCAAGGATGGTCGCATTGCCAAAATTGGGAAAGCGGGCAACCCCTATATTCAAGACAATGTGGACATCATCATTGGCCCGGCAACTGAAGCGGTGGCGGGCGAGGGCATGATTGTGACCGCTGGTGGCATTGACTCCCACATTCACTTTATTTGTCCACAGCAGATTGAGACAGCCATTGCTAGCGGTGTGACCACGATGCTGGGGGGTGGCACGGGACCAGCAACGGGCACCAACGCCACGACCTGCACTCCCGGCGCTTGGAATATTTACCGCATGCTGCAAGCAGCAGACGCTTTTCCCATGAACCTGGGGTTTATGGGGAAGGGTAATAGTGCCCAGCCTGAGGGATTAGTAGAGCAGGTACAGGCCGGAGCCATGGGGCTAAAACTGCACGAAGACTGGGGAACCACACCGGGAACCATCGATACCTGTCTGGGGGTGGCCGACAGCTTTGATGTGCAAGTCGCAATTCACACCGACACCCTCAATGAGGCCGGATTTGTTGAAAACACGATTGCCGCGTTTAAGAATCGCGTCATTCACACTTACCACACCGAAGGGGCGGGCGGTGGCCACGCTCCCGACATTATTAAGGTGTGCGGCGAAGCCAACGTGCTGCCGTCATCCACTAACCCAACTCGGCCCTATACTCGCAATACGCTAGACGAGCACCTGGATATGCTGATGGTGTGCCATCATCTCAGCCCCAGCATTCCTGAAGATGTGGCCTTTGCCGAATCTCGCATTCGCCGGGAGACCATCGCCGCCGAGGATATCCTCCATGACCTGGGGGCCTTTAGTATGATTGCTTCTGACTCCCAGGCCATGGGGCGGGTGGGGGAAGTGGTGATTCGGACCTGGCAGACCGCCCACAAGATGAAGGTGCAGCGCGGTGCCCTGGCTGAGGATTCTGACCGCAATGACAATCACCGGGCTAAGCGCTACGTCGCTAAGTACACCATCAACCCGGCCATTACCCACGGTATTGCCCATGAGGTGGGGTCCCTGGAAGAAGGCAAGCTGGCAGATATTTGTCTGTGGAAGCCTGCATTTTTTGGTGTTAAGCCCGAGCTGGTTATTAAGGGCGGTGCGATCGCATGGGCCCAGATGGGTGACGCGAACGCCAGTATCCCAACACCGCAGCCGATTCATATGCGGCCTATGTTTGGTGCCTTTGGTGGGGCGATCGCCAGTACATCGCTCACCTTTGTCTCTAACGCTGCTGTCGAGGCGGGCGTTGCTAGCCAGATCGGTCTACAGACACCGGCTGTGGCGGTCAGTGGCTGTCGTAACCTGAGTAAGGCCGACATGAAGCTCAATGACTACCAGCCCACCATGGAGGTGGATCCTGAAACCTATGAAGTGCGGGCAGATGGTCAATTACTCACCTGTGAGCCCGCAGACGAGCTACCCATGGCTCAGCGATATTTCTTGTTCTAGGGCTAGAAACGGCTTTAGGCCTAATGTCTGCTTACCAGCGTTTACCAGCTATCACCGGCGCCACCGCCATCGCTAGAGCCGCCACCAAATCCGCCATCGCTGGTGTTGTCGCTTGAGCTGCCCGAGCTGCCCGAGCCACCTGAACCACTACTCTGGTAGTGGCTCTCAGTGTGGTCGAGATTATGGATACGGCTGCTATAGCTCGAACGACGAGGGGCAGACCGTTTGGGAATAAGTTCTTCGGTTTGGGTGGTGCGATCGCAACAGTGGCACTGGCGAGTAATGACTTGGCAACCCGGCAATGCAGAGGTAGCTGGCTGCTTGACAGTAGTTGTTAGTTCAACCGTTAATCCTTTGCAGGTTGGGCAATAGCCAATGGCATTATCGGTAACCAGGTAAGCAATCAGATGACTGTCTAAACCATGCTCTCGTTTTTTATGACCGTGGTTAGGACAGTGCCACCCCTCATAAACCACGCTTTTGAGATCCATCTCAATCTTTTGGGGTTTAGTCAAACGATGGGTTAACTGTGGTGACGACAATTTTTCCATGGTGCTGCCACAGTCAAGGCACACCACAGTTTGGCCATTAAGCGGATGGAGCCTGACATAGCGCACTAGACCGGCACAGGTAAAAATGATGCCCACCACTGCGCCAACAGCGACCCTAGGGTTAACGATGCCCAGCAGAAAAAAAATAAAGGTCACAGCAAAACAGAGACAGCCAATTTTGCCAAGAATCTGGCGTTTTGCCTGGTCAGCATCTGCTTCGCTCAGTCGTTTTTTGCTCCAGCGGGCGCATTCCCACAGTTCGTATCCCAGCCAAACCAGCGGGCACACAGGCAGCATTAAGAACAACGTCAAACTGTCGCGGGGCAACATACTGGTGATTGCGATGCCAAAGCTGAGGCCAACTGGCAACAGCCTCAGCCCCTGGTTCATTAGCTGGCGGGGATAGTGATGCACCTGTAACCAGCTCTGGTTGATGGTTACCTGGCTTTTGAGATATCTCCCTTCGAGCTCCCGCAGCGTTGGGGTGTGGGGCGTAAATATCTGATTACCCGCTAGCCAGCGTGTGCCTAAAAATAGCCAATAGTGCCATCGATTGATGGGGGGCAATGTGTGTTCTTTCAGGGGAGAGAGGGGAATTTTGACTGCGGCTCTATGCTTGACTATGCGCTGACTGAAAAAAGCTACGGGGATAAGGAGGAGTGCGATCGCAACCTGTCTGATGGATAGATCCTGAATGCTCCATCCATAGCCCTCGATAGTCGTAATCAAGGCCTTAGTCCCATTTACAATGCCAGTGTCAAAGTTACCTGCCTTAAACTGAGGCGTCACCTGACGCTGCAAAATTCTCTTTATCTTTGCACTGGGCAAACGAGAGTCTAACCCTGACCCCGTTTCAATTTCCGTACGGCGTTCATCCTTAGAGACCAAAAATAGGACACCGTTATTGAGCTCCGATTTACCAATGCCCCAGGCATTAAACAATTCCGTGGCAAATGCCTTGGGGGTGGTAGAGGGCTGAGTGTTATAGACAGTAACGATGGCTATTTCTGCACTGGTGGAAGTCTCCAGTGCAGAAATCATTTGATTCAGCTTGGCCTCACTTTCTGGGCTAATCAGTTCGGCCATGTCCATAACCCAGGTGCCATCAACGTTTTGAGGGTTGGGAACTTCTTTGATCAAGATGGTCTGCCCCGGTGCTTGTACTAAGCCTATGAGGCTGCAGGCTAAGCAAAGGGCCAGCAAACAACTCCATGCCCTAGACCGAACGTGGGAAAACTCCATCTCTTACCCATGGATCACTGGTCCTAGTTTGCCCCCTTGTTGATAAGTATGGGAATACGGGCTCAGAATTCGACATTAGATCTTAAACATTGCTCTTACATCTATTAGAGCCAGATGCCAGAGGTTTTCTGGCTGCCAACAGTCAGGATCAAACTGTGACCCACGGCCACGCTGATAGGCCTGCTTCAAATGATGAAGCATCAGCTTCACAGTAAGTCCCTCACGCTGACTACCTCTGTCGGCACCAGGTTTGAATAGGGCGACAGCCAAAAGCATTTGACCTAGCAAGACGCCATGAAATAGTCGAAATTTAGCACCCATCAGAAATGCTTGCACCTGGGCTTCCCCCAGCAAGTCAGTTCCATAGCCAGTGAGCATATGGACGCCATCATGCAGCTGCTGCCGACGGGAACCACTAGACATTGGAGCTAACTCCGCCATGTCTAGCGTATCGATCCATGTGCGACCAAACGTTCCCTCGGGGAGATGTCGTAAGTAGACCGCATCCACAATCGGTGATTCACTCGTCCCTAGCCAATCCGATAGCCAGGTGATTCGTTGGGTCAGCCGCTGCGCTCGGCGAGCAATCCTAATGTCTAAAGATCGATTTTGGGAGGAGACGTTGTACATGATAAAAAGTTATGACCTGCACGGTGCTGAGATAGCCTCACCTTAGCTAGGCCAACCTCCAGCAGTCTTGAAACAAAGGTCATGGAAACGGCATTACCTTTGTCCTTAGTTTGCTAGATGTAGTAGGCTCACACATAGTGAAAAATACCCGTCACCGCTGGTGACCACTAATCTCTAGCCGTTTGTTGGATTCCCTCAATACTGACATCGGTGTAGTTCTAGGTGTTGGCGTTGATGGGCTGGGTTTGTTTTTAGAAAACACCCATGGGCTCCCTGAACGATGCCCCGTTACCTATCAACAGTTACCTATCAACAGTTGGCTCTCCATAAAAGGGAGCCTTTAATCCGTATGACCACCTTTCAACACACCAGCCTAATCGCAGCCCCACCCGAAACGGTTTGGCGCTTCCACGAACGACCCGATATTCTCAATCTCCTGACCCCACCGTGGCAACCGGTTGAGGCCGTTTCTCGTCAAGGGGGCCTCGGCCCCGGAGCCTTTAGTGAGTTTCGCCTGTGGCTCGGGCCAGTTCCCATTACCTGGCTGGCTCGCCACACTGACGAATACGAACCCAATCGTCTATTTACCGATATCCAAGAAAAGGGGCCCCTAGATGCCTGGACCCATCGCCATCGATTTGAACCAGAGGGCAATCAGACTCGGCTGACTGACGACATTACATTTACCCTGCCGATAGAATGGGCCAGCGAGCCCACTATTGGCGGGTTCGTCTTACAACGGTTGAGCGATATGTTTGCCTATCGGCATAGGGTGACGCAGGAGGCCTGTGGTTAATGCCTGTGGCAAAGGGGGACCTAAGCAATATCCGTCGGTGAATCCTGGTTTTCAGCCAGCTGCTTGAGCTGGGCCCGCATCACCTGCTCTAGCATCGTTCTCGGCACCTCCACCCCCTGGCCTTTACCTTTTTTCTGCATAAAAATAATGCTATCTACTTGCTTTAGCGACAGCAGCTGAAATAGGAGATGCGTACTCGGGTGGGGCAACGCCATCATCTGAGGATTGTCTGCCTGGCCTACCGCTGCGGTCTCTAGGGAGGGGTAAGCATAGACCACGGTCTTAGTCGCCTTTGGATCTTGTCGACCGCGTAGGGTGGTCATCACCCACCCCTGTCCTAAGGATTGGACGACATAATATAACTGCTGCGGCAGCTGCTCTGCAATCTCCTTGAGTAACGGAGCTACCAGCAAAATTGCCTGGCTTGTGGTCTGATCCGGAGCATCATCAATCAAAATTTGAATTTGTTTTTCAATATCCATCCGACTTTTTTGATAGTTTCGTGAAAATTACTGACTTTTGTTAGAACGTGCGGAAAACTGTCTATGCTCAGGTGAGGTATTGCCTGGGATAAGCAAGCTCTAATGACCACGCTGCTAATGCTTGAGGAAACATCTACAACGCTTGTAGAAGCACTGAATACTGACGTTTTACAGTCGCTAAAGCAAGTCACCAGAACCTCCGAAAGGAGCTGCCAGGCTGTTGCTGATCGCATCTGTAGCGAATCACTCCGTATTTGTACGGAGAGCCAACGCATTCAAGACTCCGGAGATGTAAAAAGCTGGGCATTTAACCTAGCTCATCATCGAGTTGATCAGTGCAGTCGCTATTACAAACTTAGCTCTGAACGGGGTCGGATCGAGCTGCATAGTACCCTCAGTGCAATTATCTATCGCTACATCTCTGTCCCCTATGCTCAAACCAGCTATCAGGCTCGTCTTTCTCTGATTGAAGATTTCCTACAAAACTTCTACAGCGAGGCGATCAACGCCTTTCGTCGGGAAAATCAAATGACGGCTGAATATCAGCCCCGTACCGCTCTAGAGCTAGCGGAATACATGGCCTTTACCGAGCGTTATGGCAAGCGTCGCATTCCCCTACGACGGGGCCGTAGCCAGCAGCTGATTATTTTACGAGCCCAAACCTTTTCTAAACAGCAGCCCCCCGAAACCACCGTAGATATTGAGCAGGCGACCGAAGCGGCCAATGACAATGACCAAAGCTGGAAAAATGCCCCAGTCCAACGTCTACGGGAAGAAATCTTACTGCAGTCGGATAAACAACCGGAGGATAACCTGCGGGAACGGGTGGTCGATGAGCTCATGGTCTACCTCAAGGAAAAAAAGCAAGCGGATTGCGCCGATTACTTTAGTTTGCGGCTGATGGATTTGCCCGCCCATGAAATTGAAGAGCTACTGGGGCTCACATCGCGGGAAAGAGACTACCTGCAGCAACGCTTTAAGTACCATTTGCTCCGCTTTGCCCTCACCCATCACTGGGAGCTTGTCCATGAGTGGCTAGGTATCGAGTTAGAAAAAAATTTGGGACTCACCCCTCAACAGTGGGATCACTTACAGGCCAAAATGGACCAAAGTCAGACAAAATTATTACAGCTCAAGCAGCAGGGCCTTTCTGACACGGACATATCCCAAGCGCTGGGTCTAAGCCCGACACAGATTAGAAAACATTGGTCTAAGTTGCTTGAACAAGCGTGGGAGTTACGTAACCTATCAGCGGGTTAGCGATCTGCCAGTGGATCGTTCTTTGTGCGTCTGGCCGAGCATTTTTTTTACACCATCGGCTTTATTATCCGGATCAGGGACATTTAATCATGAATAGTGAGTCAGAAAATTTGAAACGCTTATTACTAGAGTTTTTAACTTTTGACCGCTCGGTATCCCCTACATCAGGGAATGAGCCTACCCCGCCGACAGGATCCAACCCATCAGCAGTTTGTGCATCTGAAGTCGGATCTGACGCTGTATCATTTGACTTTTTATTTGAAACGGGTCAGTCGTTTAACTTCGGAGATAAAACCACTGTGCAAGATCGTTTCCACACACTTTTAAAGCACCGATTCCAAACGGAATTTGCTAACCGGCCCCCGCTGTTTCCTTGGGAAGCGGAGGTGCGTGAGTATCCAGCTGAGATACCCATGCCCGCCTATGCTCAACCAATCAGCCGCCTGTGGCTTGAAAACCCACTCCGGTTTAGTATCTCAAGCAAACTACCCGAGAGCGTTCTGCAACGTCTGTTGGACCGCTGCCAAAATATGGCGCAGTCTACGCAAAAGCAGGGTGTCAAACTCGTGCAGATTGTTGAGTCTCTTTTCCCAGATTCATTAGACGCTCTAGAGCCCATTGCCAATATTGTCCTCACGCCGGCTTACCGATCTGGGTCAGCCCTGGCAGAGGCCACACTGCAGGAGGTTGAAAACCTCGCAGGCGGCTATGATCAGGCCACACCAGAGCAGCAAATCGCCTTGACCATGTTGGCATCGATGGAAATCATGTCAGCACTAGCGTTAACGGTGTCAACCGCAGAGCCCGCCATTAGCCGCGACTGGGTAACTCCCCAGGGAGTGGTTCATGTAGATGTGAGCTACACGGGTACCGTTTTGATTATCAATGCAACGATGCCTACGGGCGGCGGTATCCAATTGGTGGGTGCCGATGCAGATAGTCACTCATCTCGCCAAGAGGCTGGTATTCTGACGCTGGCGCAAACGGCTCCAGTGATTGGTAGCGCTTACTCCTTAGAAGTCTCTTTGGATGATGACGGTCAGCGACCTCTGCGATTTTCAGTGATGGTGGTAGAACCATCTGCAAATTAGGCCAGCTAGGATAGAAACACGCCAACTCACTGTTTGTTCGTGCGTTTTACTAGTATGGTTACCCCTATTTCTACCCCCAATACTCCGCCCCGAGGCTTGTTCTCAAGATGGCGGCAGCGGCTATCGGCCCTGCCGCCATCGGTGTCTGAAGACTCCATTGCTTTGCGGGTGCTTGTGCAGTGCCTGGTAACCGTAGGCATCGGTAGCCTCAGCGTAGCGGCGACGGGAGTCACGGAGACATCGCTGTGGAATCTGTTGGCCATTCCCCTGAGTGCGGCAGGTGCCTGTTGGAGTTGGCGCAGCCGTCGCCGTCGTAATATTGCCGCTAAGTTTTTAATCGCCTTGGGGATGTTGCTGGCCCTGACGTTTTTTTTGGGACGTATGCTGCGGGTGCCGGGCGATACCAGAATTGTGTTGGCGGAGCTGCTGATCCATTTACAGGTGTTGCATAGCTTTGACCTGCCACGTCGCAAGGATCTGGGCTATTCCATGATGATTGGCTTGGTTTTGGTAGGGGTGGCGGCCACCATCAGCCAAACCCTTATTTTTGGACCATTTTTGTTGATGTTTCTGGTTCTGGCTCTGCCAGTGCTAGTGCTAGATTATCGCTCACGGTTAGGATTACTGCACTGGCGACAGCTATCGGTAGGGCTGCCATTAAGACAGCTGGTCGGCATTGTGGCCCTTGTCCTGGCGCTGGGATTAATGATTTTTGTCGCTATGCCGAGGCTGCCGGGCTATCAGCTACAGACCTTTCCGGTCAGCGGCAGCGTTGATACAACGGAAGACTCATCGGGTCGGCGCATTTTTAATCCGGGCTATGTCAGCGAAGGAAATAGCAACGCTGAGTCGGCAGGGGACACTGACAATGGAACTGGGGGCAGTCCAGAGACTGGACCAGGACAGCTTAATACTGATTTTTATTATGGGTTTAACCAACGCATCAACCAAAATCTGAGGGGAGAGCTTGAGCCTCAGGTGGTGATGCGGGTGCGATCGCAACAAGCAGGCTTTTGGCGGGTCATGGCCTTTGACACCTACACGGGGCAAGGCTGGGAAACATCCCGCAGTGACAACCTGGTCGATCTGGGTCGCTCTCGTCTGTCCTATCGGTTTTTACCCATTACGCCCCAAATCAGCGGCCCCACCCAAGAGGTCGTCCAAACCTACACCATGGTGCAGGACTTTCAGAACCTGCTCCCGGTTCTCTACACAGCAGAGTCCATATATTTCCCAGCCGATAAGTTGGCCATGGACCCCGAAGGCACCCTCCGTTCCTACGGTCCGCTTCCAGAGGGTCTTACCTATACCGTCGTCTCCCGCATTCCCCTGCGGGATGCCGAACGCCTCAACCAAAGTGGAACAAACTATCGCGACTCCGTTAAACAGTTTTATCTACAGATACCTCGGGAGATTCGAGATCCCATCCGCACCGAAACGGAGCGGTTGCTAGCTACATCTGAAACCCCTCTGACCACCCCCTACGAAAAAGCCACATTTTTAGCCCAGGCGCTGCGGCAGAACTACACCATTGAAACGGACCTTCCCCACTTTGAAGAGGGCGAAGACCTCGTCAATGCCTTTTTGTTTAAATACAAAGGAGGTACCCGTGACCAGTTCTCAACCGTCCTAACGGTGATGCTGCGGTCCATCGATATTCCAGCTCGCCTGGCAACCGGGTTTGGGGCAGGTCAGTTTAATCCCTTCACCGGGTTTTATATCGTCCGTAACACCGACGCCTATGCCCTGACCGAAGTTTATTTTCCAAAGCAAGGCTGGTTTTACTTCAACCCCATTCCCGACAGTTTGCTCTTCTCACCAGACGATAATGGAGCGAATCCGTTTGGGGTGCTACGTCAGCTATGGCGGATGCTAGAGGGAGCCTTACCTGCCCCCGTCACCCAGGTGTTCCAGCGAGGTTTTCAGGTCATTGTGCTGATCATTGGCCTACTGCTGCGACTGCTGTCTCGCCTTAACGGTCAGGGCTGGCTCAGCCTTCTATGGTGGGCCGTGGGGCTAACGGGAGCTGGCTTTTTGGGCTGGCTGGGTTTTCAGGGTTGGCGACGCTGGCAACGGCAGCAACGGCTAAACCATTTAGCACCAGCCGAGAACGTTTATCAACAGATGTTGTGGGTTTTAGACCAGCAAGGCTATGGCAAACGGGCGAGTCAGACACCACTAGAATATGCAGCCGGATTACAGCAGCGCTCTGATTTTCGTCAGGGGAATCTGGTGCGCCAGATGATTGAGCGCTACGTGGGCTGGCGCTATGGTGGTCAACCGATAGATATGGATGGGTTGAGGTCCGGGTTACAGCAATTGAAGCAAACGGGTCGTTGACAAAAGGGTCAACACATTTATTTAGCTTGAAAGAAAATATTTCGTACTTTAATCACATCTATCGAGTTCCTTGGCGGATAATGCCGTTGTGATTGCCTACAATCACCTAAGACGTAGAAAAGTTTTGAGTCGATCAATCCCAAACTCACGCCGTTGCTGATAGGCAGGATAAACCGACTTATAAAGGTTAATACGTCAGGATTTTGTAGCTTAAGTCATCCTAAACATCAGCACCGCCAAATTCATAGATAAAAACGAGGTCAGTCAGTGGTCAGTCTAAAACAGCTTGTTAAAAATCCCCTCAAGGTCTTTGGCAATGGCGCTAAGTCCACAAAGGGCTTTCAACCAGAGGTCTTTGATCGCCACGTGATGACCACCTATGGTCGCTTTCCGTTAACACTGACCCGTGGGGCAGGCTGTCGAGTGTGGGACGACCAGGGTAATGAATATTTGGACTTTGTGGCAGGCATTGCCACCTGCACCCTGGGTCACGCTCACCCGGTGATGGTGGAGGCCGTCACCCAGCAAATTCAGACCCTGCATCATGTGTCGAATCTGTATTACATTCCAGAGCAGGGCGCGCTGGCCCAATGGCTGACGGAGCATTCTTGTACTGACCGGGTATTCTTCTGTAACTCGGGCGCTGAGGCCAATGAAGCAGCCATAAAATTGGCTCGTAAGTATGGCCACACTGAGCTGGGCATCGATGAGCCGGTCATCATCACAGCCAATGCTAGTTTCCATGGCCGCACCCTAGCGACGATTACCGCCACTGGCCAGCCCAAATATCAAAAGAACTTTGCGCCCCTGGTGCCTGGATTTCACTACGTACCCTATAACGAGATAGACGCGCTGGAAGCTGCGATCGCATCCCTCAATGCAAACGGTCCTAGGGTGGCCGCAATTCTTTTAGAAGCGCTCCAGGGGGAAGGCGGCGTCAACCCTGGCAACGTTGCCTATTTCCAGCGTGTGCGAGAACTTTGTGATCAACACAACATTTTGCTGATCTTAGATGAAGTGCAGGTGGGCGTGGGCCGTACGGGCAAACTATGGGGCTACGAAAACCTGGGCATTGAGCCCGATGTCATCACAGCAGCCAAAGGCCTGGGCGGCGGCGTTCCCATTGGGGCAATGCTCTGTAAATCTAGCTGTGATGTTTTCCAACCTGGCGATCATGCCAGCACCTACGGCGGCAATCCCTTTGTCTGCGGTGTGGCCCTTGCCGTGTGTCAAACCCTAGACTCAGAGAATCTGATGGCCAACGCTAGCGCTCGGGGGCAGCAGCTACGCCAGGGCTTACTCAAGCTCGTGGACACTTACCCCCACATACTCGAACAGGTAAGGGGCTGGGGTCTGATTAATGGGTTAGTCCTCAAGGCTGATGCACCGCTCAAATCCCTTGACATTGTCAAATCAGCAACCGCCCAAGGGTTGCTACTGGTACCCGCTGGCCCCAATGTTGTCAGATTTGTGCCGCCTCTAATTGTTAACGCATCAGATATCAACATAGCCCTTGATAAGCTGGCTACCGCCATCAAGCAAATTGCCTAGCAAGGCGACTGATACCAAATCCAACGTCAGTCAACGCGATTGTGGTTACCCTGAAATATCGAGGGCAGGCAACCAGGATTTTGAGTAACACAGGCATCATAAAAGAGAATCCGATGGACCGTTCCTTGCCGTCCATCGGATTCTTTTTATAACCCTGAGATTTAGCCCAATTGAAAATTACTGCTGAGTTAAGTAGCATAGAGCCATTAGAAGCTACTTAATGCTTTTTTCAGACTCAACTTTTAAGTTTTCTCCAGTTAGCTAAATCGTAGAAACGGTTAACAGGCTTATGCTTTAAGCACATCTTTTTTAATTATCCTATGCTTGGAAATCTTTAAATGCAATCTCCCATCCTGCTTGTTGGGCTGCCAAGAAGTGGCTCAACATTGGTATCACGCATACTAAATGAAAGCTTAAATTGTTTCATTATTAATGATTTTTATTATTTGCAATATGTTGAAAGTATTGGTGGCTATGCACAATCTAATGCTCAAACCAAAGCATTATTAGCTGATTTTATAGTTACTCAAATTCGGAATCGTACCCGACCAGCCGACCTAGAGGACGATATTATCTTTGGGCTTCCTTTCTCAGAGAGCCAACTAAACGAAATTAAGGCGTTTGTAGATACCTATAAGGAAGATGGTGAAGTCAAAAACTGGGCGCAAGTTTTACAAGACATTATGCAGTTTGCAGCCGAGTTGTCGGGTAAACCGATTTGGGGATACAACACCCCTCAAGACTACTTAAATACGGGGAGAATTCATGAGCATTTTCCAGAAGCCAAATTTATATTCCTCCTTCGTTCCCCATCAGCTACACTCCTGTCCTACAAGTACTATTGGACAACATTGCCAAAGTTCAAACGAGACAGGGGACGCTATCACCCCGTAATTCAGTCTTTGGCCTGGAAAACCTGTGTCAAAACCTATTTTGACGTCAGAGAGGACTACGGTCAGGAGCACTGTATGTTGATTAAGTTTGAAGAAGTGCTGCACAACACGGACAATGTTTTAGCTGAGATTCATCAGTTTTCAGGAATGGAATTTCCCAAGATTGATTTAAAGTCTTTTAGCAACAACTCTTCATTGACCCAAAAGTCAGGGGAACGTCAGCCCAAGGAACTTACGGGTCTTGAGATCAAGATTTGCAACCGCTTAACCCAAGAAGAACAACAGCGGCTCAATTATGAGCAGACTTCGGATAAGGATATTGCCATTGCAGATTTCGCTAAGTTGCTAACGACCACGGCGAGGAACTCTGTCTACTATTCGAGTCAGATTGTTTTTTCACGCAATGTACGCAAGCGCGTCCTTAAGTTTGTCAACCAGGTAACGTTGCAAGCTGGGAAATAGAGTGTCAGCTGCTTGATAGACGACCATCGGCGACCTGTAGCACCTGGGAAGAGGTGAGCCATTTGGCATCAAATGAGCCCAGATGGGTGGTGGTTATTAACGTTTGAAATCGATCTTGGATCGTATCGAGCAACTGGTTTTGGCGATTTAAGTCCAACTCAGCTAGGACGTCGTCCAACAGCAACAGCGGCGGCTCTCCCACGACCGCTTCGATGAGCTGCAATTCTGAAAGTTTTAGGGCTAAGACCAATGTGCGCTGCTGGCCCTGGGACCCGTATTGCCGAGCAGGGGTCTCGTCAATTAAGAAGTTAATATCATCACGATGGGGGCCAACCAGGGTGGTGCGCTGATAGTACTCAGCCGTCGTGCGGGTTTTTAGTTTGTCTAGAAAAGCCTGTTGGATTTGGTTAGCATCATCGGTATCAATCTCAACATTGGGGGCATAGCAAATCTGTAGCTGCTCAGTACTACCGCTAATAGCCTGGTGCCACGTCTGAGCAATGGGAATCAGCCGTTTTAACATACGGGTACGTCGCCGGATCACGCGGGTGCCGAGGGTCGCCAATTGTGCATCCCATAGGGCCAGCTGAGTTGGGTCTAGCCGTGGGGGGTGATCTGGCATAACATCAGCGGTCTGCTGCTTGATAAAGGCATTGCGCTGCTTAAGGGCCTGGCTGTATTGCTGCAAAATATGGACATACACCGGTTCTAGCTGCATCAGCAACGTATCGGCCCACGTGCGGCGGCGGCCCGGACCACCCCGCACCAGCTCCAGGTCTAAACAGGAAAATTGCACCGCATTGAGATTACCGAGAAAATCCTGCTGGCGACGGAGTGTTTCCCCATTGATGACGGCGGTGCGGCGACTGCCACTGCGCAGGGTGAGCTGTAGAGAGGCTACGCCAAGCTCTCGCTTAAGGTCAGCCCGAATCTGAGCGGTGGTCGTATCATTTTGGACTAAGTCGCGATCGCGATTGGTGCGATGGGACTTTAGGGTGGCCAGCAACTCTACAGCTTCCAGCAGGTTTGACTTTCCCTGGGCGTTTTCCCCCAACAAAATAGTCTTGGGTGCCAAGAACTCAATGGCTTGGTCACCGTAGTTGCGAAACTGCTGTAGGTGGAGCGACTGGAGAAACATAGGAGGCTGAAGCGTTATTCCAGTTTAGGGGGAATGGGGAACGGGTCAGTAAAGGACAAGTCGTGCTGGGAGCACGTCTGTCGACCCAACGCAGGCGGTAATGAAATTGGGACGGGGTTTACAGTGCGTTACATTTAGTAGGCCAGCTTTTTGGGGTGATGGGTAATGGAGCCAAGTTTGATATGGGTCGGGTTGTGGGGTCTGGGTTTACTGGTGGCAATGGTTGCGATCGCAATTTTCCATCGTCGGTTACAGGCATCGTTAGCCACAGCCCCCCGGCTCCCCCTGTTAGAAACAGCACCCGAGAGTCTACCCACCGTCACTCTGATCGTTCCGGCCTATAACGAACACGTAAATATTACCGAATGTCTGGACGCAGTCCTGGCCAGCCAATTACCAAACCCCGACCAGCTCCAGGTAATTGTCGCCGATGACGAATCTACGGATGATACGGCAGCCCTAGCCGCTGCCGTTGCCCTCACCGATAAACGTGTGGAGGTCATGACGGTACCACCACGCCCTACGGAGGTTTCTTGGCGAGGGAAAAACTGGGCCTGTGCCAACGCTGTGGAAAAGGCTACGGGTGACTATTTACTATTTATTGATGCGGATGTGCGGCTAGAGCCTGATGCCATTGCTACAGCACTAACCGACTGCCAAAACCAGCAGGCCGATCTGTTGAGCTGTGGCCCTGGTATTGTTTGTGGCTGTTTGGCCGAATGGCTAGTGCAGCCCGTGATGATGAGCTGCATCGCCGTAGGCTTTAACTTTGAAGCGGTCAATGACCCAACCGATAAAACAACCGCCTTTGCGGCCGGTCCGTTTATGCTGTTTCGCCGCAGTGCCTACGAACAGATTGGGGGGCACCGAGCCGTGGCCACTGAAACCGTAGAAGATGTGGAATTGGCCAAGCTGGTAAAAAGCAGCGGTCTAACCCTACGCTATCTGCTCAGCACCAGCTTGGTAAAAGTACGCATGTATCGCTCATTCGCGGCCCTGTGGGAGGGGTGGACCAAAAATTACTATGAAGGTGGGGGCCGTAATCTGGGTGGCACCCTCTACTCTGCCTACGCACTGAGCCTAGTTTTTGTCATGCCGTGGCTGGGGTTGACAGCGGGGCTGGTGGGCTCTGCCCTTGGTGGCGGGTCAGGCTGGTGGCTAGTCAGTGGTCTGGGTATTTTTGCCGTGGGGCTACAGGTGTATATGCGCTGGGCGGCTCAGCGGGTGTTTAATCAGCCGTTTCGCTACTGGTGGCTGGGCTGGTTAAGCGGTGGTTTAGTGGTTGCGATCGCACTGACATCAATCATCAAAACCGAGACTGGTTGGGGCTGGACCTGGCGTGGACGCTCCCTTTCCACACCTTAAATCGCTCCCCATTCATCCCCCCATGTCCAGGCAGATTGCCACCGCTAAAGCCATCAACATAGCATCCAAAAAAATCTGGAGTTGACAGTACAACGGTAAAAACTGCTAATATATCTGAGTTGGCAATCAACACTAACCAAGTGCTAGTAGTTTTTAGTGCCTGGATAGATTGTTGGGGCGTCGCCAAGTGGTAAGGCAACGGGTTTTGGTCTCGTCATTCCTAGGTTCGAATCCTAGCGCCCCAGTTAATTAACGCAATGTTTTCATTTTGAGCAGCTCCCTGAGGGTTTTCTTATTCTGGATCATTGGTCTATACATACAAGGTCCATGGGACATGCAAACGTCCTAATGCACTAGGGCGTTTTCTATGGGTAACCACTTAATCAAAGAATAGTCGCTGGATTATGGCGCCTATGGTTCACCTTTAGGGCTAATGCATGAAATGCAGCCCATGACCATTGGTACATTGCTGAATTTTTCTTCCATTACAAGGAAACTATTAAATATAGCCCTGCGTCTACGTAATCAGTAGTTTTAACTACGAATACGGTGGTTTTCCATCAAATTTGGTTGATAAGCAACCCAGTTGTACAGCAGACAGAGCTACACGTTTCGTCTGACATTGCAGATAGGTTGTTCAGGGTGCGTTTAAGAGGGTTATTCGGTATGTTCTCATCGGGTCTTTACTATCTCATTAAGTTTATTCGATGAGTGTAGGGATGTCGCAGAGTGAAGACAACTTCAGCGCTATAAGGTTATTGGGATGGTCGGCGGTGCATGAGGCAGCGCTGCAGGTTTGGTCTAGTGCTACCCATTGGGCTACGGAGGTTTTGTTAACTAAGTCGTTAGGTGTGTTCTCATCGGGTCTTTACTGTCTCATTAAGTTTATTCGATGAGTGTAGGCAAGTTACGGAACACTAGCTATATCAGCGTTATAAAGCTATTGAGATAGGTGTTCGGTTTGTCATCTCCCCACTGGCAAACACTAGATTGAAAGGGAGTTGTTATCTGTCATTCGGACATAGGGCGTAGTGCCTGCCTTTCAATCGCAGTTGTGAATGTTTTTTGTATTTGTAGTAAAGAAGTTCTCGGAAAATCATGCAGTACCAAGGCTCGGTTGTCTCTTCAAATCACAATTTAACGGACTCCTACCCCAGCTCACCTGTCCTTAAGACTGACAAGGTTGCTACGGTAAATATTTTGGATGTTGAAATAGACAACCTTTCTCGAGAAGACCTGTTGCAGCGACTGGCAACCGATGGTGGGGTCGTGGTAACCCCCAATGTGGACCATCTGATGAAGCTACAGCATGATTCAGAGTTTCGCGATGTGTACGACGCTGTTGATTTCCGCGTATGCGACAGCAAGATTTTAATGTACGCCGCTCAGTTTTTGGGTACGCCAATCTGTGACAAGATTTCAGGCTCTGATTTGTTGCCTTGGTTCTGCGACTATAACCGAGATAATCCTGACGTCAAAATTTATATGCTAGGTGCAGCGCCTGGTGTTGCCAAGCTAGCCCAGCAGAAAATCAATGACCGGATCGGTCGTGAAATCGTTGTCGAAGCCCATTCTCCTTCCTTTGGTTTTGAGAAGAGCCCTGAAGAGTGCGAGGCAATTATCGAGCGTATTCGTGCGTCATCAGCCAACGTACTGGTAGTCGGTGTTGGTGCCCCCAAGCAAGAAAAGTGGATTGTTAAGCATCGCCATGCGATGCCCAATATCAAAACATTCTTAGCTGTTGGTGCCGCCATTGACTTTGAAGCAGGGCACAAGCCTCGCTCACCTGAATTTGTTACTGAGCTGGGGCTTGAGTGGCTGTATCGCACGATGTCAGAGCCCAAGCGCCTGTGGAAGCGCTATCTGATTGAAGATATGCCATTCTTTGGTTTAGTTTTCCAGCAGTGGCTAGCCGCTAGAAACAACAAACGGAAGTCCGCGTAGTCATCTAGGTGCAGGAACGGGTCTGCCTCTAAGAACGGCACAAAAATAAAGGGCCAAGTGACGGCATCAAAGAAGGGGCATTGCATTCAATGCCCCTTCTTTGATGGGTGGTAGTCTATTTGAATACACAGACTTAACCGCATCGGCAACAGAAAAGATAATTTATAACAACAAACGCGCCTGGATCG
>ERZ1740065.204-NODE-204-length-28580-cov-9.915408_pt1 | contig 28580 bp, 21 predicted proteins | sample MGYA00581738_ERZ1740065 | MGnify/ENA primary metagenome ERZ1740065 (study PRJEB43018, sample SAMN04849749) | marine metagenome | isolation source: floating plastic debris | place: Pacific Ocean | collected 2008-09-01 | study: EMG produced TPA metagenomics assembly...
GCACCGAGCACCGTACTGCCCACATCCCCCATAAAAATTTGGGCGGGCGACCAATTCCACCACAAAAAGCCCAGCAGTGCTGCCACCATCAGCCACCAAATCGGCTGCTGCAGATACAGCGCCAGAAAGCCGAGTTGAATGGCGGTAACATTGGCCACCAGACCATCCAGACCATCCATAAAGTTGTAGAAATTAACCAGTGCCGTGAAGCCAATCAGCGTGACACCGCCCATCAGCACCGTGACCCACAGAGTTTCCGGCAACCCAGTTAACGAAAACGCACCAAAACTCAAAAGGGCGATCGCCGCTGCACTCAACTGCACGGCATAACGCACCTTAGCAGATAGGGTGAAGCGATCGTCCAACAGACCCACAATCGCCAGCGGCAGCAATACCAATACGACATAGAGCGGATTGGGAAAGAGATCGAGAGCAGCCAATGACCAGAAATATGACAGCCCCCAACCCAATAAACTTGTCATCGCAAAAGCTAGACAAAATCCCAAGCCACCACCCCGTGGAGTGGGTTGGGTGTGGGAACTGCGATCGTTCGGAATATCCAGTAGTATTTTCCCCAACCTTTGGATTAACCAGAAGGTTGCCCAGCCACTAAAAGCAGTTGCAGTAATGCAAAGGAATACGAGCATAAGTGCAAGATAGACGGAGCGATTTTCCTACCGAAGCTAAGGTTACTGCGAAATCGATGTCTGTAGGAACCAATCAACCGTGTCTTGTAGCCCCTGATCAACTGTATAAGATGGTTTCCAGTTCAGTTCATCTTTAATCTTTTGACTGTTAATGCTAAGAGAACCGATCAAGCGGTTAACGGTTTCCTGTTTTCCTAGTAGTTGTGCAGAACGAGTAAGTACGCTGGGTGGTATAGAAATCAAGAACGGGGACCTCCCCATTTTTTGAGCAATTTTGCGGATAAGGGATGGAGTAGACAAATCTTCGCCATCGCTGATCAAAAAAATCTGATTTCTAGCATTTGGATGATCGATGCAAAGCGCGATCGCCTCAACCAAATTCCCCACATAAAGTAGACTACGACAGTTCTCAATTCCTCCCAAAGGCAGGGGCAAGCCTTTTTTTATCAGTTTAAGCAGTCGATACATATTGCCAGGATTACGAGGCCCATAAACCAGAGATGGTCGCAAAATCGTCCAAGTCATAGAGCTTTCTTTACAAAGCTGCTTGACAGCTTCTTCTGCTTTAAGCTTGCTTTTCCCATAAGGAGTATCTGGACTGCAAATAGAAGTCTCACTGAGAGCATTCTCGCTGAGCGTTGCCATAGCTCCAATGGAACTGACAAAAATGAAATGTTTAACGCCATGAGCAATCGCTTTTTTGACAAGCTCAGCAGTGCCGTAGGCATTCACTTTATCAAACTCTTGAGAAAGTTGAGAGGTCGCCTTTCCGAGACAATGGGCTAAGCTAGCTAAATGCACAATCACATCAGTTTCGAAAATCTTGTCATTCCAACATGCGGCTTGGACAACATCGCATTCGCTCACTATCAGTACACCGGGTAGTTCACACGGAGATTTGTGAACTGTTGCAGAAACACAAATTTTTTTGGGTTCTAAAAAAGCTGCCAGACTTCTTCCAATAAATCCACCAGCTCCGGTAATGAGTACAGACTTCAATTGTATTAATTCCTACTCAGGATCGTCAAATATCTTCTTGAAAAGCTGATTGTATCTTGATCGAGCATGTTTGAAAGTATATTTTTCTCTTACAGCTAAAGCAGCTCTTGCCCCCATCTCAGAACAAATCTCAGGATGTGTTTGAGCAAATTCAATGACTGCCAAGAGATCGTCAACATCTTCTGGAGCGACTACCCAGCCTATCTTTTCTTCCTCAATGACCATAGCTAACTCTGAAGATTTGTCAGCCAGAGCAATGATCGGCCGCCCCGCAGCCATGTGATTATACATTCTACTAGGCACAGAGATGCCCGACATTCCAGGAGAAAAGGCAATAACAGCGACATCACATGCATTAAGAGAAATAATTTGCTCTGAACGAGGCCGTGTCATAGAAAACACACTAATATTGCTTAGTCCATGTTTAGCTTTATAAGCCTCAAGCCAAGGCCTCTTGACGCCGAAACCTATAAAAACGAAATGCAGAGATTGATTGTTTTTGAGAGAGTTTGCAACTTCCGCAAGATTTTCGATTCCATGTGTTCGTCCCATATTTCCCGCATATAGAAGGACAAATTTATTTTCAAGGAGATGTTCTTTTATCAAAAGATTCTCTGACTTGGGTTGCGGAAAAATTATTTCACTGTCTGCCCAGTTAGGGATCAGGAAAACTTTAGACTCCTCAATATATCCTTTTTCTTGCAACAATTTGCTCATATCCCTACCCAAGACAATAATCTGACTAGCACTTCTATAAAGTTTCCTGTTGAGCTCATCCCAAACTCTATAACCTAAGGAAGAGGGCTTTATTACATCCATCACGCTCAAAGCATCTGGATAAACATCGTGAACAAGTAGAACATATCGACACTTCTTGATGAATTTCAGGATAAGGGCGGTGAATGGTAGAAGCGGAGGATTTGTTACAACAAGAAGTACGTCATCCTTACGGCAGACTTGAAGGGCTTGCCATAACATTGTGGTTGAGGAAACTATTGAACGGATGAAGCGCTGAACTAAGCTTTGAGCTTTAAGGTTAATTTGAAAACAGCGAATTATATTAATATCTTTAGGACAGTCATTATCCCATTTTTCTGAAAGAGCATCTATCTCTCGAAGCCCGCTTGTAATGACTGTGACAGCATATTCTTGAACAAGACCTATCGCAATTTGAGTCAACAAATATCCCGTTGAAGTTTGTACGGGAAAAAATATTTCAGTAAGAAAAATAACCCTTGGCTTCATTGGCGGAGAGATAAAACCATTAAAAAGAACAACATCAAGAGTCTTAGTGGCAGTCGACTTGGGCGATAAGACAGCTTAACCTATCTTCATCAAGATTTCCATGCAGATCCGAAAAATTCAACATTAGATAACTATAGATTATACAATTAATCGACAACGTCTTTAACTCCTATAACTCTACGGAGTTAAAGACGTTGTCGATTAATTGTCCTTTAGCATCCAGGATGTTTTAACTGAAGCCCAATTATCATCAGCTTTGGTTTTTTGAGCTTGGCATTTAGAACAATCGAGAGTTGGGCACATCCGAAAATAAAATTCATCTACCTGCTGTATCAGAAAATGTTGTTCTTCATGTGGACGAATTGATTACTTTGTTCGATGAGTGAATTCAATCCAGCGAATTTTCTCCAATGACTCAGTTGTTGAAAATTTTTCAGTGAACTTAATTATAGAAACATAAAATATTTGCAGTGTCTGACAACAATAGTCCGGACAGTTTTTCTGTGCTGTATGAAGAAAGCTGCCCATGGTTATAGAGTACGACTGCAACAAAATCAGGTCGTACCGATGGACAGCTTGACTCGGATTTTAACCGGTCTGTTAGAGACAGCCGGTGGTTTCGCAAACCGCACCGGCAATTTCTGCTGACACTGATGACAACCATCTTTGTGGTCTGCGGCAAAGTCAACTACACCAACTTGAGTCGCTACAGTGACCTTTCCGAGCGCACCTACCGTCGGCATTTTAAGCGTGGTATTGGGGTGGAAGGGTTGAATCAACGGTTGATTGAGCAGGTTCGCGGTGAGCAGAAGGCTCAAATTGCGGTGGTCGATTGCACATTTTTGGAGAAAAGTGGTCGTCATACCTACGGCTTAGACTGGTTCTATAACGGCAAAACCCAGCGCGCCGAGAAGGGTCTGGAACTCTCGGTGGTGGCGATTGTGGATGTGGTGCAAAACACCGGGTACACGCTCTCGGCCCAACAAACTGAAGCCCACTTGAGCACTCCAGTTGAGTCATCTGAGGATACGGTTGCGCCCAGAGGCAACCGTATCGAGTTCTATCTGGGACATTTGGCCTACTGTATGACGTACTTCCCAGAGTGGATTCGTTATGTCGTCGCCGATGGCTTCTACAGCAAATACAAGTGGGTCACCGGTGTGGTGCAACTGGGCTTTCACGCTATCGGCAAACTCCGCAGTGATGCGAATCTCAAATTTCTCTACGACGGTCCCTATCAGGGGCGGGGCGCACGGCGCAAATATGACGGGAAGGTCAATCTAAGCGACCATCGTCGTTTTCAGTTAGTCGAGCGCCTAGACGACGGCGTCTGCCTCTACACGGCGGTCGTCTGGTCAGTGAGTCGGAGGCGGAAAGTGCGCCTAGCCTACCTCTTGAAAGAGCACCAGGGGCGTCGCAGCTATGTTGTGCTGTTCTCCACCGACCTCGAGATTGACCCGGTGTTTCTCTATCGCTGCTACCGCGCTCGCTTTCAGATTGAATTTGTCTTTCGCGATGCCCGTCAATTCACGGGACTAGCCGATTGCCAAGCGCGGTCTCCCGAAGCCATCGACACCCATGTCAATGCCAGTTTGACGGCGCTGAATCTGGCGAAAGCCGCTTTGCAAGAAGAGAAAGAGCCTGATGCCCTCAACTTTTCTCTGGCCTCTTTCAAACGACGGGCACTCAATGAGCATCTTTTAGACTTATTTATTCAACAGTTTGAGTTGGAGCCAACTTTAATAAAATCACATGCCAACTACCGAAAGCTGCTAGAGTACGGCGCTATAGCCGCCTGATCTGTCCGGAGTGTTGTGACAAAAACTCTACCTAATGTTTTGATCTATACAAAGACCTTGCTAAAGTATGATATCTAGCCGAAGTTTGGAAACAATCAAAGCTGAAACAGCTAGAGCTGAAAGTATTTGAAAGCCATTACCAGTCGTTACAGACAAATAAAAGGGTGAAATCACTATAGCCAGTAATAAGTAGGCACAAATAAGCTCAGAGCACAAACCATGACCGAGTCTGAATAGCTTCCAGGAAATTCCTGTGATGAAGCCGAGAGCAAGAAACACGATAAACGAAAACCAATATCCAAAATCCACATACAAACTTCCCAAGGCTGTAAAATACACGCCACTGCGTTCTATAGAATTCGAAGCATTAAGCAATATCTCAGACGAGATTATGCCAATTCTATTTGCAAGTAGAGCTGGCAGATAAAAACTGTGTAGGCCATAGATTGGAAACAGATGAGGAGTCTGGGAAATTAGTAGATTTATTTCGTTGAGACTGTGAATAATATAGAGACCTAAGTAAGTAAAAGCCAATGTAGTTTTATGCAAGATGCTTTCACCATCTCCAAATGCACGGATGTCGAATAAAAAGCTCAAACGCCAAGCTGTTTCCATGTTCTCATAGGCTTCAACTAATGTGCGACCTCGTAAACCCTCACGCTCAATAAAAATAAATAAAGCATAGACGACAAAAGAAACCGCAAGAACAGGTAGCCACTTTTTTACCTTTCTGAAGATTTTTTTTTTGGCACTGAGAACAAGCCTTCGGCGATTCATTCGTACAATCATGCCTGAAATCAGTAAGAGTAGTGTCATAAAGATACTATTTCTTCCGCCGCTCAAAACGTCAGTAAAAATCTGAAAAACCAACGATACAATAACAAAAAAAAGCGTTCGGCTTCTAAGATATTCCAACCGTAGAACAGAGACCAAAACAGCGACAGGACAAAAACCAGCTAATATTCTACCGACAATAGACAAAGGGCGGCCTGCTGGTATCCCCCCTCGATCTATCACTGTCTGCTGCATAACCTCTCTCGCAGCAGACAGCCCTCTACTATAGTCAATTCCTCTCAAGAAAAGGAAATCACCAGCAAGTAAACAGCTTCCTATAAGTCCGAACAAAGCAATTGTGATTACAAATCGATTGAGTTTGAAGGAAATACGGTTTAAATAAAAATTTTGATTCGCCGTCAGCTTTTCTTGCCTAAACCTGACAATCGGTCGCTCTTGAAAAGAGTGAGCCTTGGGTCTACTTGAAGAATTGTATAGGTCGACAATGAATTGCTTACCTAAAAGATAACCCAGAGTAAATAAGAAAAAAAATCCAAAAATGAAGAGTATGGTTTTGGTAGACCATGCCTCGTTAAATTTAACAGGGAAGAGGATATAGCAAATAAATACAAATCCCCAAGAAGCATACAAAAGCCTAACGGGGCTTTGCAGAATTGGCCTCACTAATTTAAGCATTGCTGAGGTTGTTAGAACTAGACGTCACTTATCCTACCTATAACCGTCTACTTGAAGAGAGCTGCTTGACAGCCCAGCTAGCCATAAACAATGTAGCCATGAAGTATAAAAAACGTCCAAAGCTGTATATTACCGCAAATGTCAAAGTAGATGGATAGTATTGGAAAGCAAAGTAAGAAAGCAGGAGAACAGCGAGTATTATAGAAGAGTTTAAGGCTAGTATATATTCTGTTCTTTCTACTGCAACCGTAAGATTTTCATATAGACTCAACGCAGTAAACATAGCTCCTATATAGACAATCGGTAGTATTAAGATGGCTTGTTCATACTCTGAAAAATACTGAGTGGCTAATATTTGAATAAATCTTAGGAGAGGGTAGGCACATGTAACTGCAAGGACTAATAGACAGAATATGAGTTTATTCAGCTTTGATAAAATTCGCTTTGGTGAGTGACCTTCACCCAGACTGTGAAGTATTTCTGGCCCTATTTGCTGATATAGAATGGATTGAACCATAGATCCTCCTGAAGCTAAAATCATTGCAAAGGAGTATTGTCCGAACATATCTGAACCAAGCACGGCAATCACAAAAAACCTATCGATATTAGAAGCAGTACTCGTGACTGCTCCGTTTAACATTAGAGGAAATCCAATTCTGAATACCGGCTTTAAACTGATAAAATCTGGAAACACGAAGGTAAAATTCGTGATTTCCGTGTATACCAAAATTGCGGTTAGCAGGAAGGTGATAAATATCTCTGACCATAAGATTCCAACATAACCATATTTCTCGGCGATGAGAACACCGATGGAAAGACTAAGCATAGCTCTAGAGAACATAAATATTCCGAACTTAAGCGTCATTAAGCGACTTCGGATGTCTGCCAAAAAAATCACAAACAGACTGGTTGAGACAGAAAAGAGGCATACTAGAAAAATAGAAATCTCTTGAGAATCTCTTACTTCAGTAAAAAGACTGAGAATACCGGAGATCAAACATAGGAAAAGTCCTGAAAGAATCGAAAACCCTATTATTTGGTTCCTTGTAGACTCTACTTTTTGATTGAGTTTCTTCCCATACCAAGTTGGGAAAGTACCTAAAGCTCCTTCGTACAAGCCTAAATTGCAGATATATACTCCATAAGTCGATAGCAGTAAGCAAAGAGAATATGCTCCAAGATCTACTGGAGTTAATAGACTTGCATATAAACCAACTTTTCCAAAGCTGATGAGCCCCGATAGCAGCATGAGGATGTAATAGACATGCTTTTTATCCACCAGCCTGATAACTCTAGATAATGATTCAGTGAGCGATACTATTTCCCTGCGCCAATAGTCTATCCGAAATCTATTTTGATGAGCGCAATAGACTTTAGGAAGTAACGACTGTCTATATCAGTTATGCGCTAATCAATCATATGAAAAATACATAGTTGACTAATTTTCTCATTTTGAGGCATTCCATATATTCTAGAGGACAAAATGGAAGTCTTAAGGACTACCCGACACTTATCAATGAGTATGTTCTTGACTCAGATACTGCCGTAAGCTTTTACTTACCGTTTCGTAGTTCTCGTCAGTATTTATTTTAGAATCAACTCTAACACTACCCAGCAATGTCGATTCTAAAAACCTTTTCATAATGAGCCGACGATTTTCGACTGTACTTGAGGGAGGTGAGAATTGTTCTAAGCGGTCATAAATATCATTGACGTCATCGGCGGTGTTAAGAGATAGATAAAAACCTTCGAGATAGTAATACGGCGGACTCAAGGTGACAACTCGTTTTCCTCTGAGCGCTGCCTCAACACCCGCAGTTCCTGAACCAACTAAAACTCGGTCAACAAGTTCTAAAATTGCCCGCCCATTAACTGTAGGAGGAACCAGCACGACTTGCGAAATGCTTTGTAACTTTTTATAGAAAGAGCGTTGGCGTTTCCCCTGCATTGCCCAATGATCTTTAAGAAGCAATAAGTAGTCAGGACTAAGCGTATTGCACAAATTCAAGATAAAGTTTTCGTAATCAACGTACCTTAAATCCTTTAACCAATAATCTGTTGAGCACTCAGGAGTAAAGCTGAGTGGTATGTACAATACTGGCTTTTGTGAAGAACGTACTATATCCTCCCAATTGCTATCAAAGAAAACGTTAATGTTCCAGTTAAAAAAGTCACTCTGACCATCTCCTTCAATTCTCAGGAAATGCACTAGATATCTATAGTTCAGAGTATCCCTAGATAAGATTGCAATAACTTTGAAAACCAAATATTTAGCCCAAAAGACAAAGAAATGCCTAAAATGTTCATTAAACGAGTATTCCTTAGACTTCTGTCCGTATGTCAAATGATAAGTATTATCGAGCAATTCATCTAGCTTAAGATCTATCTCACCATCAGTCGGTTTCCTAACCGAATTGTACTCGCCATATTTAAAGCACAGCATAGTGTTTTTAATGCTGCCGTCCATAAATAGAACAGACGTGATATTGAGATGCTCACAAACTCGGCAAAAGACATCGCCTATGTACTGATCAACTGAGAGTGTTAAAAAGTAGTCTGGTTCATAATCTACAACTAAATCCTTCAACGTCAAATACATGCATTGAACCATTGAAGTTGCCTGGACCCAGGGTAGCGCCCGCAGCAGTCTGCAACGCGTGACAATCTGCGTTAACTCTTCCTCAGAAAGTATCGAATGACTACTGACACCACTTAAGTTATATCGACTGTAAAAGTCAGGCATAAAGTCAACATGAGGGATATTTGTCAATTCTCCTGACCAATCCTTGGCCCAGTCAGTACAGAACAATATATCCCCCGAAAAAGTTCGTTTTGAAGTTTCGTACAAAAACCTGTTGTAACGCCTTCTGCCATAAACTAATACTTTCCCTTCAATTTTTGGAGTCATGAAAACCACAGCTATGAAAGTTTCAAAGTCACTAAGTTCAGAAGGAATTAAAGAGATTACATCTGGATATGTAAAAAATTCCACTGCATCCTAACACCGCCAGATATTGTTTCTCGCTTTCCGTCAGTTTTAGTGAGTGTGTAGCTACCTACACCAGACTTCTGACGAGGAATATCAAACGGTATTTCATACGGATAGAAGGCAACAGTACTGGCTCCATGCTCAACACAAAACTTTCTGATCTGCTCACAAGAGAAAGTGTTGTACTGTAAAGCAAAGCCTTCCTGGCAGGCCTTTATGTTGTGGTCAAGAATAGTTGCTAGAAGGTCAACATCGTGATCATTAAACAGAGAACTTACGAAGATATGCCCATTGGTCTTGGTCACCTTCATCATTCCTAAAAGGTGCTCTTGCCAATCCGAAAAATGTAGTAACCGCATCCAGTGGACGCAGATATCATAAGTCTTTGCTTGATCATGCAGATACTTAATAGGAGCATGAACCAAATCGATATTGCCATAGGTTTTCTGCAACGCGGAACCATCGACAATAAGCTCTTTGACCGTATCAATGCCAACAAATTTAAAGGATGGAAATTTCGAGTGAAGGTAGCTTAATAAACTTCCATTTCCGGTACATACGTTGAGCAGAGACAGACCGCTTTCGTCATGGTCGGGCAAGTTCAAAGCCTTCTCTGTAATTAAAGCTGCGCATGCTTTATATTGATCGGGTGGATTTTCTAGAGCCCGTCTATGCCAACCCAAATAGCGTTCTAGATCATGACTCACAAAGTCTTCGTACTTGCTGCTTCTAACTTCCATCCTTAACATCTACCCTAAACGTCTCAATGCTTAATCACAAATTCTTAGAGAGCCGCACCATTTTCCAATGATCGACAAGTGCGCCTCCAGCAAACTGAGTCTTGCTACCATTCTCCAAATCGACGGTATATGTGTTTAGCCCCTTATCCGGTCTTGGGAGTGTGATTGGCATTGAAAATTTCTCAATCTGAACCGAAGCGACATCTAGAGTTTGGCAGTAATTGATAAACTGCGCTTGTGAAAAAATTCGCAATGGAACATTTTTCACGTCGCCAGAAGCAGTGTGATCATACATAGCAACCTGAATATCTACATCAGCATCATTTAGAAGCGTACTGACGATTAAATTCCCACCTGGCTTTGTTAACTCAAAAGCACTGCGAAGAGCTAATTGCCAGTCCGTTAGACCTTGCAAAACACGCCAGATGAGTACAATGTCAAATGTCTCGCTGAGTTGCTCGCTTAGCTGATGAGCATCGCACACCTCTAATCGCAAGTTATCTAGGTTTGAAAACAGGCGTTGGCCATCTTCTATCAACCCTGGAACAACATCTATGCCTAAATACTGCCAATGCGGAAAAACTGTATTTAGATGAAAGCAGGTATTTCCGTTTCCGCAGCCAACGTCTAGAAGCGAATGATGTTTGTTAGTATCTAACCAGCTTGGCATGAGTTTTTTTAGCCACTTGGTCATTTCTGGCTCTTGAGCTAACGCTTTACGCTGATAGTCTTGATAATCATCTATGTTTGACTCGATGTAATCTTTGTAATCTTGCTGCTTATTTCCCATGCTTAAACTATTTAAGTATCTCCCTAATACTTAACCAATGAACTAAAGTAACCTAATCACTAAAAGGACTTAGATATTTCTGCCTCGAACCAAACGTTTTTCGATATATCCTTAAAGCCTATAGAACCATATTTTAAAACATAGCTTACCGCCTAAATAAAGATTGGATATTCGTCGCCTGATCAACATACCAGCTCATCAAGGCAACTCTTTGCGGATTTGCCTCAGGATTTCAGAGCCTGCCAACTCATGACCTGCTTCATTCCAATGAGGATCTAACGGGAAGTATACTACACCATCTTTTGCATGCTGTCTGAACAATTCAGTCAAATCTACACACGATGTCTGTTCTTTCGCTGCTAGACGGCACAATCTTTGGTATCCCTCTTCCTCATTTCTCAGATATGTATCACCTGGGAATAAGTGTTGATACTCGTGTAAATAAGCAGATTCCTTTGAAGGGAATAGAAAAATCAATAACTCTATATTTTCATCTTTAGCAGCATCAATGATCTGAGAAAGAACATTTTCTACCTTGATATTCTCTCCCTTTTTGAGATAAGTCGCGCTTGCCCCACGCTGTCTGTAAAGAGTTAGGCCATTACTGGCTTGTTGCCTCTCTTGCCTATATGCTCCCTCATGATTGTTCTTCTGGGACATCCGGCTTCGAGAAAAGATTCGATACGACAGTGTTTTCTTATACCAGGGGAGTGACTCATATTCGGTCCAACCAACATTTTGATAGTAGTTTTCAAAGGTGGAGGTTAGAGGGATTAGATCATTTGCAAAAATGCATAAAACCACCAATCTTGGTTGATAGTTTTTTGCAAACTCATCAAAAAGAGTTTTATATTGCTGTATTCCATATCCTCCCACACCCAAAGTGATTACAGGTTTGCTTAATTGCTCTTCCACTAACCCATAGAATGTATCTTCTCTTTGAACCCACGCCCCCCAAGTAAAAGAGTCTCCAATAAAAAAGATCTCTGAACTCGAATAGTCTCTCTGAGCGTTGCGAAAGCCAAATTCATCAGTACTTATAATTTCAGAGACTGATTCTTCCATCCATGAAAGTCTGAAATCTTCAAGGTTAGCTCGAGGCTTAAAACCCAACTTATCGTCAGGCTCAAGAAACTCATGAAACCATCGATGCCGATCTTTGAAGTTTTGAGAGACCAAAAAACCTGTTGTAATCGCTGCTAGTTCAACCATGCTATAGGCAACGACAACTCCTCCAAGGGCTAGAAGGATATTGATGAGCTGATTTCTGAAAGACTTCATCTTATACGGCTTAAACTCTGATTAAATCTGCAAATTCGGCTTTCAAAAATGTTCATCTATGATGTTCATGTCGGGGATCTAAAGCTTAATTTTATTTTGGCAAAGAAAGTAAACATCATCAGAAAACTTCTTACTCACAGAAGCATATCCCAAGCAAGCGGAGTGCCAGCGCAAACATCTTTTTTCAAGGATTTTCCCATAAACAACTCATAATGTTTAGGAGGCAGCCCAAACCCCGGTCTGACCAGTCTCAGACTCTCTTCTGTCAAGATATCTCCAGCTTTCATATTTTTAGCAATGTAGAGAGAGCGCTTGAAATGTAGGGAGCGTTTTTCTACCTCTGCTGGCCCATATTGAGTTTTACCAAGTGCTTGCCAAGCTCGCTCAGATTCTATAACTAGCTGAGCCATTTCTTCGGGCTCCATTGAGAACGTGGAATCAACGCCCCCGTCCGCTCGTCTTAAGGTAAAGTGCTTTTCGATAAAGGTGGCTCCCACAGCAACGCTGGCAACGCTAGCACCAATGCCCATTGTGTGATCTGATAATCCGACTTGCACATCGAACAAATCTCGTAGGTGGGGGATGGTTCTGAGATTCGTGTTGTCAGGTGTGGCTGGGTAGGTACTTGTACATTTCAACAGAACCAAGTCTTGACATCCTGCCTCACGCGCTGTTCGAACGGTTTCGTCAAGCTCAGCCACAGTTGCCATACCCGTGGAGATAACCATTGGTTTCCCTGTACTGGCCACTTTACGGATCAGCGGCAGATCAGTATTTTCGAACGAGGCAATCTTATAGCAGGGAACGCTAAGCCTTTCAAGAAAGTCTACAGCAGTCGAATCAAAAGGTGTGCTGAAACACATGATTCCTAGTTCGTGACAGCGCTGCATGATGGGCTCGTGCCATGACCAGGGAGTATGTGCTTTCTCGTAAAGCTCGTACAGGGAGTATCCGTGCCAAAGGCTTTTGGGATCATCGATCAAAAAGTCTCCCTCAGCGATGTCCAGGGTCATGGTGTCGGCGGTGTAGGTTTGTAGCTTGACCGCATGAGCCCCTGACTTCGCTGCTGCCTCAACAATGTCTAAAGCGCGCTCCAACGATTGGTTGTGATTACCAGACATTTCAGCAACCACAAAAGGAGGGTATTCGATACCTATTTTCCGTGAACCAATGGTGATGGAGTGCATGGGATTTGTCCCTCAGACAAGAATTCTACCTACTATAAAGGCTTCTGCTGCCGAAACCCCTACTGTGGCACCTCGCCAATGGGCTAGATGTTTGACGGCTTCAACAGAGCGTGGATGTGGCCACGATCGCATCTCTGATTGATAGACCGATAAAGCATCTATTTTTGCGGATAAGGTATTCGAAATGTCGACAAACCAATTAGGTGAAAATGCTGGAGCCGAACCTGGTGGTTGCCATTCAGTGCTGGAAGGGATTTCAAAAAATAGCAAAGTCTTGACAGGATGGCAAGGTTGAGGACGGCAGGCCACAATCACCGCTTCATGAATACATCGATGGTCGATGTTGACGTCACCGCTGTGGTGTGTGTAAACCACTGCAGGTTGAAACTGGTGAATGGCAGACTCAATAACTTTAACAATGTCCAGTAAATCGCAACTATCCATCCGATTATCAGGAAAATCATGCAGATGGACTGTTTTCGCCCCCAATTGCTGTCTGACTTGATCAGCAGCGTTCCCCAGATTACTCAATTCAGCCTGCCATTGATCAGGATCGCGGTGCATGGCGCGGCTCGTTGCACCTTCCGCCAAAATCAAAATATTGACGATATCCCCCTGCTGGCTATGTTTCGAGATCGCGCCACCACATCCCAAAACCTCATCATCAGGATGAGCAGCAACCACCAGAACATTCATGATTCATCCTCTTCGATGGGAATAATAGTGACATCGGCAACCACGCGTCCGTGATAAAGTGCTGAGCGACTGAACTCAAATCGGAATCCCTCATGTTGGATAAACGCTTTGGGATAACCCTCAGCATCTAACATTCGGATTCGGTCGTGAATTTGCTCCAGAGACTGAATTTGATTAAGGTTACTCTCAAAAGGTTTGCGACGACTAAAGACGACTGCTTCCCCTATTTGGGGTTGAGGTTGAGGTTGTTCGCGAACAATGTCCTCGATCATCAGAAAAGACAAACGGGTGGCCCGCATGTAGATCTCTTCGGCATTGCCACCTAAACCAAGTTCCTTTTTTAAGTAGACTGGCCCTGCATCAAATTCTTGAGTCATTTGCAATGCCGTTAGCTTAGTAAACTGATGGCCCCGCACAATCAGATTTTGTAGTGGACTACCGCCTCGACCATAAGGGACATCGGTCATATGAAAGCAAACACATTCGTAGCGCTCGATAATGTCATTGGGCACTTTCCAAGACCAATGAAGAAAAAAGATATATCGAGGTGCGATCTCTGTAACCTCCTGTAGATTGATTTTTTCTGGGGTAGCAATAAAAATCCATTGTCCTGGCAATTGCTCAATATAACTTCTGAAGATGGAGGAATTCCATTTTTTGCTGCCCACCAGTAAATATGTTTGACTATCCTTAAACTTGTTAGTAGAGTTCATCGAATTTTCGAGTAAAGAACGGTGAGATCACTAGACTCCTCTGCTGAATTTGTTTCGAAAAATCCAGCCCTCTGAAAAGATTTAATAGATGCGATATTAGTCTTCTTGATTGATGCATAAACGGCATTTGCAGAGGTTATTCGAAAAATCTTTTGGGTCGATAATTCGATCAACTGGTGACCGAATCCCTTTCCTCGACTTTGGTTATCAAGACTGACGTCGACTTCAGCCTGTCTCTCGTTGATAAAATCAAACCGTATTTGACCAATGGGTTTTGCATCTGAATCAAGGGCAATGAAGATATGGCACTGTGGATCCCTAAGTTTGTTGGCAAACCATTGCTCATGATCTGCAAGTGGAATTGGTGCTTCTGAAAAGGAAGAGGCTCGCACGATTGCATCATTTGCCCAATGCCACAGCAATTGGCAATCTTCCGGACAGACATTGCGTAATTGAATTGGCTCTTGTTGCAAACGACGAACCACGCGGGCAGCTCCGTAGCCGTCAACTAGACGAGGAATAGACTGCTCCGCACGGTCTTGGAGGCGCTGGAGAAAATTTGTTATGGTGTCTCTGAGTATCATTTCTGAACGCAGTTGCCTTTGATCAATGGCTTCAACGATACCTAGCTGGACAAGGTGTCTGACTATCCCGAGTTGATTATCGGCAATCGCAATCACTAAACTTGGCAAATCCATAAAAGCCAGTTCCCAACAAGTGCTTCCTCCCGCCGTGATCGCGATATCAGCCCAAGCCATCAGCTCTGGCATATCAGTGATATTCTGGCGTAACTCGATTTTTTGGTTGCTAGACTGCGCGGCCTGTTGCAAATACTCATAGTGGGGATTCGTAGCACCCACAACGACAATCACTTCTAGGGTGTCTATGGGCATCTTTTTCAGTGCTTGAATGATGCTTAGGGTGACATTATCAGGATCACCGCCTCCAAGGGTCACGAGAACCTTGTGTGCTTCCGGGAAAATCTGCCGCTGCCAGTTGCGCCAAGGCCAAAATTCTTTCCGCAGCAGCACATAGCGAGTGCCTAAAAGTAGTTGGGTCTCAGGCTCTCGCGACTCATACATCTCCTCATGGGCATAAATATTTTGATTTAAAACCCAATCGGCATAATGATGCTCGACATGACCATTGTCATCGATGAATAGAACTCTCAACTCGCCTTTTTTAAGCTGTTTTTGATAATCAGAACCAAAGTGGTATCCGTCTACTAAGATGCATCGAGCCCCCATTTCTTCAGCTAAAGTGATGGTACGATCGCCATCCTCTAGACTTCCTAAAGTTTCTTCATGGTGCATCACCTCAAAACCTTCTGACTGTAGGCGACTTTCTAAGCCAGGGGCGCTCGTTCCCATTAGAAATGTCACCGCACCACCTTCTGCTTGCCAAGCCTGTGCCAAGGCCAGACAGCGCATGATGTGACCTGTCCCGATTTGAGCCGAAGCATCGGCCCGAATCAGGAGTTTTAGTTGAGCCGTTTGAACCCTGAGTGACATAAAGGTCCTTTGAGCAAAGGAGAAATATCTCGCCCTTCTTGACAAGATTTGATCAAAGCAAATATCGGATCAAGGGCATCTAGATAGTCATTAACAATACTGGGAGTATGCTCTGTACAGACATAGACACTTGTAGAAGCTAGGTATCCTTTCACTAACATTTCTTGTGTCAGCAATGTTTTATAGGCTAGATGATCAGCACTGTTGAACGTAAAACTAGAGAGTGCTGGCAGCCCTGCAATCGAAATTTCTAAATGATGCTTTTGGGCTAATTGGAGCCACCCAGCGCGAATATTTTTGCCAGCTACCGTAATGGTTTCATAAGCGCGATCCCGCTCCATTACGGCCAATGTTTTTAGCCCAGCGGTTGGGCCAATGCGCTCAGTCCAAAAAGTACTGCTAATAAAAGTACTTTGAGCGGCCTCCATGACATCGCGACGGCCCACCACTGCAGTAATGCCATAGCCGTTACCAAGGGCTTTACCAAACATGGCGATATCGGGTTCAACGCCATACTTCTTGTGCAGGCCTCCTAACGTTTCACGGAACCCTGAAGTACATTCATCAAAAATCAGAACGATACCGCGATCAGTGGCAAGTTGGCGAATCTTTTCTAAATACCCTGGCTGTGGCGGTTCACTGCGAGAAACTTCCATTTTGATCACCCCGACATCTGGATGCTGGGTCACCAAGGTAGCCAATTCTTCAAAATCGTTGTAACTAAACGGTAGAACTGTCCCCCTGAGATTTTCAGGAACACCGCTTGGGGCTAAGCCCGGTAGCAGATGCCCAGCCAAGTTTTGATCGTCCCCCAGATTGGCAGCTAGGTACCAGTCATGCCAGCCGTGATAGCCACAAATGGCGGCTTTATCTCGCCCCGCTGCAGCCCGAGCGATCCGAATCGCGATCGCATTTGCTTCTCCCCCAGAGCGGGCAAAGCGCACCATATCTGCCCAGGGATGCAGCTCAACCAGCCTTTCGGCTAAGTAAACTTCTTCTGGGCAATTAAGGGTAGACATATTGCCAGCAGCCACCGTCTGCTGCACGGCCCCATCAATTTCTGGATGCCCATACCCAAGAATGTTGGTGCCAACGCCCATGATGGACATATCAATATAGTCGCGATCGTCCAGATCCCAAACTTTACAACCTTTAGCCTTACTAAAGTACGCTGGCCACTGTTCCGGCAAAAACATTTCTGCTCGTTTTGACAGCAGCATGTTACCACCTGGAATGATTCGTTTGGCCCGTTTCCACAGCTTCTGTCCAGTTCCCAAAGTGGCTCCTTCGTTGCGAACTAAATGTTGATTTGCTCGAAATAAATTAGGGTGCGCTTGTTTGAGCGCTAAAACCTCTAGCCAGCCAAAGTCCAAACGAGGATAGAAATGCTCAAAAATGTTGCTAACAACCTCAAAATCGCCAACTTCATCGACCGTCCAACGTTCAGTTGAGTAGTCTATCGCATGACGATAGTTAGCCGTAGTAAACTGCTCGGAGTCTCGAATGTAAGGAGTTACATGTTCCCGCTCAGCCGGTAACTTGGCCGCAAAGTTTGCTGTTTTGAGTGCTGCGAATGTAAAAACCTCGATATCTAACCCATCTGGAAATGTGGGGGGGGTTGTATTGGCATAATAGTCACAAGAATTCTGCTCAAAATTCGTCAGAATGATATCAACTAGTTGAGGATCAACGAGGGGACAATCACCCGTAATTCGGACAACAGTTTTAGGACGATACGGTTTTGCCGCCTCATAATAGCGTTTCAGAACATTCTCTTCACTCCCTCTATAGACTGCAATCCCTAGCTTTTGAACATGATCAACAAGCGGTTTATTTTCATCAGAATCAGCGGTTGCTAAAACTATCTGATCGACCAAACTTGCTTTTGCCAAGCGATGGAGCAACAGCTCGATCATGGGTTTGCCGACTAGAGATTGCATCACCTTGCCCGGAAAACGCGTTGACCCCATGCGGGCTTGCACGATCGCCAGGGTGTTTATAGAGCTTGCCATTTTGTGGGATTGATTAGATCAAGATCGTGGGTGGATAGGAAATCAGGCAGTAATTCTAGATGGCTTTGGGTGGCAGATAAAATCTCCCTTAACTGATTGACACTATCAACCCCGACAATGACGCGGCTAATTTCAGGCTGAGCCAAAGCAAATCCTAAACAAGCCTGTAACGGCGTCAAGTCGTTTTGTCGTAACCAATCATGCCAGGTTTTCCACTGATTTTGCCATCGATCAAACTTTCGAGGTCGAGTCTCTGGCTCCATTAATAAAAGACCCTGCAAAAATATTGAGCGCACATGAATTTCAACGTTCCGTTTTGCCAAGTCAGCTAACCATCCAGAATGAAGCAACCTTTGGTCGAGCACATTCAGAGGAGCCTGTACCAAGTCAAAATCAAACTGAGCACATAGAGTTTCTAGCTGAGTAGGATCGTATATCGAAATACCGATGCGCTGAATGACTCCGTTGTTTTTAAGTGCCTGCAAGGCTTGAAAGAGCACTTTCCCCTCTGCGCCCATTAAGTCATCGGGATGATGCAGCAATAGCCCATAAAGCGAATCAATTCTGAGCTTCTCAAGGGATAAAAGAATTGAATCATTAACCCATTGCTCAATTTCTGGCAATTGTTGAGGTAGTCTAGGCAATTTTGAAACGATGCGCCAGTCTTGCACACCAATCCGTCCGAGCCTTTGTTCACTATCGCCATAGGCGATCGCAGTATCCAGCATATCTATCGCATTATTCCAAGCATAATGCAGAATCTGAGACGCTTCGTCTTGACTAACCTGCCCTTTTGGATTGGCAATACCATAGGGTAAACCAAACTGAACTGTTCCCAAAGCTAATTTGGACATGCGCTTGAATTATATTTGCAATAATTCTATGTGCTCTAGAACTTGCGACGACTTTCCTGAAACTATAAGTTCGAGAGAAGTTGGCTCTAATGTTTCAGGCTATCTTGTAGGGCCGAGACTACTTTATCCTGATCACCCGTAGTGAGATCGTAGTATAGCGGAATACTAATCGCTTCTCTGTAGTATTGTTCTGCTTCGGGACAGTCACCCCATCTAAATCCCAAGTTTTGATAGTAGGGCTGAATATGTACAGGAATATAGTGCAGATTTACACCAATGCCAGCTTTTCTCAACTCTTCAAACACTTGGCGATGGGATATGTCGATTTTTTCGAGATGCAGGCGAATGACATATAGATGCCAGCTTGAAATGGTATCTGGATGCTGCCAAGGCAGTGTAACAGGTAGATCGCTTAGTAGCTCTTCATAACGGGCGGCCAGGTATCGACGGCGAGTCACAAACTCATCTAACCGCTGCATTTGGCTGCAACCAAGAGCTGCTTGTAAATCAGTGATGCGGTAATTGAATCCTAACTCTAGTTGCTGATAGTACCAAGGCCCATGAGACGCTTCTGTCATTAACTCATCCTGTCGAGTAATGCCGTGGGTACGCAGTCGAATCAGATGTTCGTATAATGCGTCGTTATTTGTGAGAACCATCCCACCTTCTCCCGTAGTGATGATTTTAACGGGATGAAAGCTGAACACTGTCATCTCTGAAAAGCAGCAATTGCCGATAGGTTGGCCTTGATAAGTGGCCCCGATCGCATGAGAAGCATCTTCGATAATGGTGAAACCATATGATCGAGCCAGCGCAGCAATGCATTCCATCTCGCAAGATTGTCCAGTGAGATGTACCGGCACCACTATTTTGGGTAACTTGCCTGCTTTTTCAGCTTGGATAAGCTTCTGCTCTAAAGCGGTGACGCTCAAATTATAGGTTTTGGGATCAATGTCAACGAAATCAATGTGAGCTCCGCAATATAAACCGCAGTTAGCAGACGCGACGAAAGTATTAGATGAGGTCCACAGCCAGTCATCAGGGCCAAGCTCAGCGGCAAGACAAGCGATGTGTAGTGCTGCAGTTGCGCTAGTAACGGCAACTGCATATTTTGCCCCACAGTACTCGGCAACAACTTTTTCAAAGTCAGGTATTGCTGGGCCTTGAGTAATCCAGTCAGACTTTAAGACTTCGACAACTGCCTCAATATCAGCTTGCATAATGTTTTGACGCCCATACGGTATGTAACTGCTCATACAGCGAATATGCTAAACGCTAAAGGAGGAATCAACATGTCTATAAATTAGATTTCTGATTTCTTCAACGGTCAAAAAATGTTCATTGCTGCCCGAGTTATAGCTAAAGCCAGGAGGAACTAGTTTGGCTCCCATCGCATCACAATATTTTCCAATATTATAGTCTGGGCGGCTAGGCAAAATAGCATAGTACTTACCCAGTTCAACTGTTGTAAAAGAGTCTGAATCAGTCACTAGCTCCTCATGAATCTTTTCGCCGGGACGAATGCCGACGACGATTTGTTTGCATTCAGGAGCGATCGCCTCAGCCACATCGGTAATCCGGTAGGAGGGTATGCGCGGCACGAGAATTTCTCCACCAAGAGATTTTTCAATCGCCCAAAATACCATGTTGGAAGCCTCTTCAAGAGAGATGTTGAAACGTGTCATCTGCGGATCAGTAATCGGCAAAACGCCTCCGCTACGCTTACTCAAGAAAAAAGGAATTACCGAGCCCCGCGAACCCATCACATTGCCATAACGTACAACACTGAAGCTGATATCCCGACTGCCTCGAATATTATTCGCCGCAATGAACAGCTTGTCCGAACACAGCTTCGTTGCTCCATATAAGTTAACCGGAGCCGCCGCTTTGTCAGTAGAGAGCGCTACAACTTTTTTAACACCAGTATCTAAGGCTGCTTGGATGATATTCTCTGCACCTAAAACATTCGTTTTAATAAACTCCATGGGATTGTATTCAGCCGCAGGCACTTGCTTGAGGGCTGCAGCATGAACAATCACTTCGACCTTCTCAAGCGCTCGAATTAAGCGCCGCTCATCGCGAATATCACCCAAAAAGTACCGCAGCCCTGGATATTGGCTGGGAGGAAATATTTGCGCCATCTCAAACTGCTTGAGCTCATCCCGCGAATAAATCACGAGCCGTCTAATAGCCGGAAAACGCTTCAAAACCGCTGCAACAAACTTTTTCCCAAAGGAGCCAGTACCCCCTGTAATCAGGATGGAACTATCCGTGCCGATCTCCACTATAGTAAAACCCTTAAAACTTGACTTTGCTGAACGTTCTTTTCAAGTGATTAAGATAGCTTGACTGAATGCACCGCAGTTCTTTCAGTCTTAGAACGTTTAGATTTTACATTCGCTCACCTTTGAGCTGCCCTTAGCCAAGGCACCTCTCTGACCTTGACAGTGGCACCACCTCGGCCTCGTCGCTATCATCCCATACTGGCGAATTCATCGCGTGACAGCACTTGTCTTAACCAATGCATCTCATCACTCTATCAGCATTTATGCCGAGACTTTTACTAAGGGCTCAAAGAAGGCCAGAACCAGGCCAATGACCCACAGCAGACTGTGCTTGGCTGCGTTGACGTCGCGTCACCAAGACCTCGTTTCTGCCTGTGCTCATCTGCATTCTATATGGCAGCATCTTTTGCTATGCTTGCCCTCAGAAATCAACATCGGCAAGAAACTTTTCCATCTGATGCAGACCAGCTATAAAGCTGTTCCATTAGGATTCCTGATGTCAATCGTCTTTTTATATGACTCAGTTCCCTCCCCCGGCTTCGACAACAGAACCCATCCCCTCCCAACTGACTGAAGGTGAAGTCTCACTGATTGACATTGTAAGATTTCTGCGGCGACACTATCGGTTAATGGGAGGGCTTACGCTCCTGGCAATCGTGGCAGGGCTTTGGTCAAGCTTGTCAAAGGAACCTGCCTTTGAACGAAAAATTCTGTTTGAGTTTGAGATTACGCCTTTGCTGACGACAGCGACTCCGTCTATCGCTTCTGACAGTGATACCACTGAAGCCGACTTAAGGACGAGCCTGATAGCTCAGGGGGTAATAGCATTAGAAGGCGACTTCTTAGAAGAGATAGGTGGCTCTGGCGTCAGCTCAAACATTCGTATTACAGCAGAACCGGCCGCACCACCCATGGTAAATACGACTACGCTGGATCATCTGTTAGTAACGATAACGGCGGATGAGATGGCTAGTATTAAGCAAGGCCAAGAATCTGCCCTCTCAGCTTTGCAAAAGGTAGCAGTGACAGTCACTCAAGCATATCTAGCTGAAGAAATAGAACGCTTAGATGTTTTAATCCAACGTTCACAGGGCAAAATCACGTTTATTGAAGAGCAGCTCAAAACACAAGAGAGATTGCTAACCGGCACGAACGGTACGGAGAACTTGATATCGGTATTACGAGGTCAGCCGCAGCAAGAGGTTTTAGCTGAAGAATTAGGCGATTTGGCCAATTATGAGTTCTCGCGACAGAGCTTCACCACAGTATTGGCCAATGGCCGTGAAGATCTGGTGACGATCTCGGTTGTGAAGGAAACTGAACGACAAGATTCACAGAACTTGCTAGCACAAATCATCTTGTCAGCGATCGCAGGCTTCATCGTGAGCATTCTGATCGCTGTTACCATTGACCAGATCCCACAAATCCGTAAAGCCTTGTCTGAGTCTTTAGATGAGGCATGATTTTTGCCTAGCTTGCACGAATCGATGCGAAATTACGATGCAGAGCATCGTCAACCGTGTACCTTTACCCTCCCAAAGTCCATAGCTTGTAAGGCTAATAGCAAGAATCCATCAGCTACTTTGCCAGACATTTGTTAAACATTTGCCAGACAAACAGGGGGAAGCAACAACAACACATTGAATAGATTTAATCAGAATCAAGAAAAGCAATCAATTCTTGGGCTGAAACAAATCGATCTTATGACCGTTACATCTATATGGATGGCGGATAGCTAATTACCGGTAAGGTCTAATGCAACAATCATCTTAATTCTTTAAAGGCGACTTTCTATGCTCCTAAAATTTCACGCAAGGATTAAGCTGCAAACCGACTTCATCCATCAATTTTCCATGTGTCGTCCATTCTGAGAGAGGTTTGCCTGCCTTTACGAGAACAGAAGTAGTCGGAGTAGCTGAAATCTTGAAGAGCCCCCTAATCTAAACTAATATTGCTCAGCTATCTTCCCCTCAAGGGATTGCCGCATCAAGTTTCACTCAGTGCTTATGACCATCTTGTCACGTTTGCCTTCTATCTATCGAGTAGCTCAAATCACGCTAGATGCAACTGTTGCAGCTCTAGCAATTCTGTTGGCCTTTACTATCCGCTTTGAGGGAAAAATTCCAGTCGAATATCTACCTTTAGCCAAATTAATCCTACTCATTGGAATTCCCAGCCATCTCATCATCCAAGGGGCCTTTGGCGTTTATCGACAGATTTGGCGCCTCTTTAGTAAGCGAGACTGCGTGGCTATTTTTCAAGCCACTAGCTTTTACTCTTTGCTACTGCTCATCACCGTTCGGTTACTGCTGCCACGTGTACTCTCTCTGCCTAATCTGCCTTTAGGAGTGGCTTTTATCGATTGGGGATTGTGCCTGTTAGGGATGTACCTGCTGCGCTTGCTGCGCTCCTGGCAGACTACACGCCAAAGCTTTAGCCGCAAACCCTCATCACCTGCTCGTCGAGTTATCCTCATCGGGGCCGGGCGGGCAGGTGCAAAGATTGTTCGCGAAACCCATGAGAGTCAACATCTCAATCTGCGGGTCGTTGGTTTTTTGGATGACGATAAAAGCAAACTTGATCGCCAAGTTGAAGGAGTCAAAGTCTGGGGAAAGGCCGAGCAACTAATTAATTGGGTAAGGCGGCTTCAAGCCGATGAAGTTCTCATCACGATGCCTTCGGCAAGGGGAGATCGCATTCAGCAAATTGTCAACTTGGCCAAGGCAGAGGATGTCCCAATCAAAATTTTGCCTCGAGTACAGGAACTACTACAAGATCGTTCCTTAGCCGGCCAGATTCGCGATATCCGTCTAGAAGATCTGCTGGGTCGCCCTGAAATCTTTCTCGACTTTGATCAAACTTTAGTCCCAGACTTTCCCTCAGCAACTGCTCAAATTCGAGATCGCACTGTGTTGGTGACTGGTGCTGGGGGCACTATTGGCTCTGAGCTTTGCCGTCAAATAGCCCGATTGAGACCAAAGCAGCTAGTGCTGGTCGGCCGAGGCGAAAACAGCATTTTTCATATTGACCAGGAACTGCGCCGGACATTTCCAAATCTCAAACTGATTCCCCTTATTGCGGACATTCGCAACCAGAGACGCATTAGCGAGATTTTCCACAACTATTACCCCAACGTGATTTTTCACGCAGCGGCTCACAAACATGTGCCGTTGATGGAACAAAATCCAACCGAGGCGATCGAGAATAACACAATTGCCTCAGCTAATCTTGCGACTTTAGCAGCAACAGTTGGTGCCTCTACATTTGTGCTTATTTCCACAGATAAGGCGGTGGCACCTAACAACTTTATGGGTCTTAGTAAACGCCTTGCCGAGGTGTTAATCAGTGCAATTGCTCAAGAAAGTAAAACACGTTTTTTAGCTGTGCGTTTTGGCAACGTTTTGGGTAGCCGAGGAAGTGTCGTCCCAATTTTTCAACACCAAATTTCTAAAGGTGGTCCTGTCACTGTCACTGACCCTAAAATGACTCGCTACTTTATGACGACCCCTGAGGCAGTTCGACTAGTCATTCAAAGTTTAGCGGTTGGCAAATCAGGACAGACACTTGTTCTCGACATGGGTGAGCCAATGAATATCTATTCCTTAGCGAAGCAGCTAATTCGATTAGCTGGATACACTCCTGGCAGAGATATTGACATCAAGATTGCTGGCATCCGCCCAGGAGAAAAGCTGCATGAAACGCTAGTAGATTCTTCAGAACAATTACTCGCCACATCTCATCCAAAGATAAGAGTTATATCTAGAAAAGTTTCCTTGAAAATCCCTTTGGTCAATGTAGTCGATCGTCTCCAGTCAATCAGCAAATTAACGTCTTCAAAAGATATTTGGAGCGAAGCACACCAACTCCTCGAGCTTGTCAATTTCCATGAAATTCCGGCAAGCTATATTAATAAACCCAGCCAATTTCAGTCTCAATCTGGGTAAAACTCACATATGCAGTAAAGATTACGTAAATCAATTCCGAGAATGTTGAAGAGTCTTATTTCGTCGTGTTTTTTGAGTGGTATAGATAGTCAGGCTTAGGCAACTAGTCCTTGCCAAAAGCCTACTACTAGAATGAGAAAATGTGCTGGGTAAATCATAGTCTGTAAGGCATTAGGTAAGAAATGGTTATTTTTATCCCACTCCTGCTCGCCACCTTTGCATCTATTCTTATTCTGAATTATTGGATTAATGCCATATTACAGAGCTTCTTCCCGTTTGAAAGTAAGTATCTCCCTTTCTTTTCATGGGGTTTTCTAGTTTATTTTTCAGTCTATAGAATCACTCGATATTTTCCTGCACCTACCGAATCAGTCCGAGCAATATATACTTTTATAGCTATTTTCGTCCCGCTAATAGCTCTCATACACAACACTTCTCGAAGTGAACTTTATTTTAGGATTAAAAAAAGCATCTTTGAAGAGTACTGGACTGTTTGCTTGATTTTAGTATTTTTGCTGTGCATGATATTAGTCGGGCCATATCTAGAGTTCCCGGCAGATTCAATCATACATCTTCAGAGAATCCAAGCATGGGAAGCAGTCATTCAAATGAATTACGGAAGGCATTATACAATTTATTCTCGATTCGCATATTTTTTTGAGCACTGGTTACTAAAACCATCCAGTTTGGATTTAGGAAATCGAAGTGGAATACTTTTATTAATTCCTTTGCTACAGACTATATTATTCTTTCAATTCATCCGAATTACCAGAATACTTACTCAAAGTCAAATTCTGGGCTTGTTTGGAGGTGTTATTTCTTTAGGATATTTTGGTTACAGTGCGTTTAGCTTCTATCGATATACGGCTTTATCTGGAGCAGGTTTAGCTTTCATATGCTGTTTCGATGGATTCATCCTTATTATTGCAGCTTTTTCTAAGGAGAAGATTCGATATCTGCTTCTACTGCCTCCAATACTACTCTTCACGTGGGGAAACCATCCGCAAGAAACCCTCCTGCAACTGAATGCTATAGTTGGAGTCTCATTCGCACTGCTTATTTTTCGTCATCGCTATTTTATGAAAAAATTCAGATTTTTGATGTTATTAATCATAGGAGTTTCACTGGTTTTTGCAATTTTTACATGCTTGTACAGAGAACCTTTATCTCACAATATTCTCAGCACAAATAAAGATCTTCTGTTGAATACATTGCCGATTTTCAACGGCAATATGAACATTCGATATCACAACCTGAAGATTCTAAATACTATGGTTGGGGCGTTAGGCTGGCTCGCGATGATAGGAGCCCTTATAAACTTAGTTTTCAATAGATCTTCTTCCAAAGAGATCAGCATCGCCTCAGCTCTATGTGTATGGCCTTTATTAGTAGTCTTGAACCCTATTGGCATCGAAATATTAGAAAGATTTATTCCTGTAGAGACTTTTCACCGTTTAATCTACGGGTCTGTGTACTGGATCTTCCTTATCTTGCTTGTGCAAGAAGCAACCAGAAAAGTCAACCTTAAACTAAATGCATCAAATATTAAGCATAGCTGTTCTGATCATAAAGTCAAGAAAACATCTCAGAAATATATCTGCGGAATCATAGTTTTATTTATTTTGTTAGCCTGGATTCCGGTCAATCCAATACAAGGTAAGATGAAGCACGTTTTTTTAAAAGTCAACGAAAGTATGGATGGAAGAGACTTAAAAGAGTCTATTGAATACCTCAGAAAGTCAACACCAGAAATCTGTACCGATCCAATTTTACGGCCTGGACTTTTACCAATCAGGAGTTTTATTCTGAGCGATCCCTACGTCAGTAATTATTTATCTACAACTGGCTATTTCTACACCGTTACAGGACGTTGGAACTTATTCCCTGGATTTGAGTCAATAGAAACAGGAATTCGTGTATCTGTAGATAAAACTGATTTCGATTACGCTAGCTTCGTAGAAGCCATCAGCAATAACAATATCTGCCATGTGATTCTTCATCATCAGATAGGTGAGATAGATAGCATAATGGGTAGGGTAGTTGGCCATTGGAGCCCCGATCATGCTGCAGTAAAGCAGTATTATTCAGATGATTTTATTGAGTGGATTACTGACAATCCTAATGATTTCCAGCTAGTATTTGAGAATGTCACAACAAAGATTTTTAGAGTGAACATGACAAAGAGAACTAGTAATCAAGCAGTTTAAAAGTTGATGCCGAGTTTCTCAACAGTCCGAGACTTTAATGATCGGAGATCTAGATGAAGCGGTGCCCTCGCTTCTTGACTCGCGCTACTAATCTAGTTGCATAGCTTAGTAGAGATCTTTGGTTCTAGCTATCCTGAGTCTGCGCGCACCATTGGCCCAAATCGCTCCAGCTCTTCGTCTGAACAAATCTGCTGAATTGTTCGATCGCCCGTCAAAAATTCTCAAATCAGCCGCTAGGATGGAATGCAGGTATTCAGATGAAGAAAACGTCGTGGCTGTAAAACCAGATTGGCTTCGAGTAAAAGCGCCTCAGTGGGAGCGCGTCGGCAATGTTAAATCCCTACTGCGTGACCTTGAGTTAAACACCGTCTGCGAAGAGGCGTCTTGCCCCAATATTGGCGAATGTTTTAATGCGGGCACTGCTACTTTTCTGATCATGGGACCGGCCTGTACCCGCGCTTGCCCCTATTGCGATATTGATTTTGAGAAAAAGCCTCAGGCTCTAGATCCGACCGAGCCCTTGCGCCTAGCCGAAGCTGTGAAGAGAATGAGACTCAACCATGTCGTCATCACGGCAGTCAATCGAGATGATTTGCCTGATGGCGGCGCTTCTCAGTTCGTGCGCTGCATTGAGGCCGTCCGCGCCGCCTCTGCTAAAACCACAATTGAGGTGTTAATTCCTGACCTGTGTGGCAACTGGCAGGCACTGGCCGACATTCTCAAAGCAAATCCCGAAGTTTTGAACCACAATACGGAAACCGTGCCCCGGCTCTATCGCCGCGTCCGGCCTCAGGCCAATTACGCCCAGTCGGTCGAACTGTTGCGCCGCACTCGGGAGCTAGCCCCTTGGGTATATACCAAGTCAGGCATTATGGTCGGCTTAGGCGAGACCGATGAAGAGGTGCGTCAGGTGATGGCAGATCTGCGCCAGGCTGACTGCGATATTTTGACCATTGGCCAATATTTGCAACCAGGAGCCAAACACCTTGACGTTCAGGACTTTATCACCCCCGAGCAGTTTGAGGCTTGGCGAGTGGCCGGTGAAGCGATGGGCTTCTTGCAGGTGGTGTCGTCTCCCCTTACTCGGAGTTCTTATCACGCCGAGCAGGTGCAGATTTTGATGCAGCAGTATCCTCGAACGGTTCCTGCGTCAGCACATAGCCGTTGACCGGGTCAACCCGATACACGCGGTCAAAATTGTTGAAGTTGAT
>ERZ1740065.205-NODE-205-length-28570-cov-7.158092_pt1 | contig 28570 bp, 28 predicted proteins | sample MGYA00581738_ERZ1740065 | MGnify/ENA primary metagenome ERZ1740065 (study PRJEB43018, sample SAMN04849749) | marine metagenome | isolation source: floating plastic debris | place: Pacific Ocean | collected 2008-09-01 | study: EMG produced TPA metagenomics assembly...
AGCGCAAGGCTATGGATAAAGTCTTAGAGCAAAAGGACCTAGATCGGCGGGGTTGGACCTATGCAAGAACGTGCTCCAAATTGACTTTGGGGGCACGCGCTCAAATTGGTTTTTTGGAGCCTTTGCCCCATGATAGACTTGAAAGATATAGAAAGTCCCGTACTACTTTGTTTCCCAATGGTTTAGACAAGAATTCTGGTCAGAATTTGCCAAATTTAGCAAATGGTGGGCGCGGAGAGAGTTGAACTCCCGACCCCACCCGTGTGAAGGGTGTGCTCTACCACTGAGCTACGCGCCCGCCCGTCTTCGAGATATCACAACCTCGGGCAGGGGCGGGCACTTACTGCGCGTGGGCGAGTCTGGCAAGCCCTGTAAACCGCTCTCCTGTGGCGGCCGCAGGGCCGCCAGTGTCACTCGCTAAACAGAGCTCGCACCATCTCTAATGTGGTGTGTGAAGGAGGGTGGGAGGCGCGCTCTCTCTCGACGCGTGGGCACGCGAGGCAATAGGCGTGGATGCCCGAGGCCCCGCCCAGCCGCTCCGCGTCGGCCGCCAATTGTGCGAAAGCGCGTTCGCGGCTTTGCGCCGCCTTTGCAAAGAGGTCGCCAGCGCGCGGTGATTGCTCGCGCGCGACAAAGGGGCTGAGCGCGTTGGTAAGCAGTTGACGGATCAGCGCATCGGTGCCGTCCACTGGATCCACCAAGTAGCGCGCGTGCCACCCGCCTTCGTCAAGGCCAGCCTCGCTCGCCACCCAAGCCAGCGCCTCGTCAAGCCCGCCAAACTGATCGACCAGCTTGATCTGGCGCGCCGCGCCGCCATCCCACACGCGGCCCTGCGCGATGCGGTCCACCTGATCGGCTGGCATGCCGCGCGCGTCCGAAACCAGGCTCAAAAAGTCGCTGTAAGTGTCGCCCACCGACGCCTGGAAGATCGCGTCCATCTCTGGCGTCAGACCATCAATGATGTCGGGTTGACCCGACAGCGGTGTCGTACGGATTGCATCAGCGTTGACGCCCAGGCGGCCGGCGGTGTTTTCGAACGTCGGCAGCACAGCAAAGACGCCAATCGAGCCGGTGACGGTTTCGGGCTGAGCGAAAATTCGGTCACCCGCAGTGGCTACCCAATAGCCCCCGCTCGCCGCGACATTGGCGAAGGAAACCGCGACTGGGCGATCTTTGGCGCGGTGGCGATCGATCGCGCGGCGAACCACCTCGGAGGCGAGAACGGAGCCGCCGGGCGAATCAACCCTGACCACCAGCCCGGCAATGTCGCTGTCGAGGGCCTTGTCCAGCAGGTTCGCAATCCGCGTTCCGCCTGCCGTGCCAGGACCGGCCTCTCCGTCTACCAGTTCGCCTGCCACGGTAACGACAGCGATCGCGGTGCCATTGGTGGCTTGGGGGTGATCGGCCAGAAAGGCGCTGAGCCCCGTCTTCGCGTACGCGCCGGGCTTTTCGCTGAGCGAATCTTCACCGGCCAGCTCGGCCACGCGCTCGCCAAACTCGACCTTGTTGCCGAGCGTATCGACCAGTCCCGAGGCGAGCGCGGCCTGCGCCAGATCCCCTTCGTTTGTCTCCACCCAGGCAACTGGGTCTCCCAAAATGCCGGCAAGATCAAGATCGGGCCGGGCTTTGGTGACGTTGGCCTGCCACTCTTCCCACAAAGCGCCGTAGAGCCCTTCGATGTTCTCGCGCGCTTGCGGCGACATGGCGTTCAAGAGATAGGGCTCGACCGCGGCCTTGAACTCACCGACGCGGTAGACCCGCGCGTTGACGCTGAGGCGTTCGAGGAGATCGGCGTAGAACAGGAAGCTGCCACCCGGCCCCGCTATCAGCGCGCCGCCAATCGGATCAAGCCAGACCTCGCTCGCGTGGCTGGCGAGGTGCAAGTGGTCATCGCCATAACCCAGCGCGTACGTCAAAACCGGCTTTTCGGTCTGGCGCACGCGGTCCATCGCCTCGGCGATTTCCTGCATGTGGACCTGCCCGCCGCCAATGAATGTCGTGAGGTCGAGCACCACTGCCTTGATCCGGTCATCGCTTGCCGCCGCATCGAGCGCGCGCACAATGTCGCGCGCCTGGTGCTGGGTTTCGGGCTGGGTGCGGCTGAGCAGCGCGGTGAAGGGATCGATGGTTGCCCGCTCTTCCACCACGAAGCCAGATAGGTCGATGTAGAGCGCGCCTTCGCGCACTTGAGCAGGGCTGGGCGTTGCCGAAAGCGCGGCGAACAAAGTGACAAAGAACAACAGCATGAAGATAAGGACCAGCCCGTCCTTGATCCCGACCAGAACTTTCCAGACTTTGCCGACAAAACCCATGAAATGTGTGTCCCTTTGAATTTCTTGCGCGTTCGCCCCGAGCGCATCATCTAGGGAGATAGTGGCACTCGTGCGTAAACACCATGAGAAAGCGCGATAGGGTGGGTTGAGCGCCTCACCCGCCTCGACTAAGGGCATGGCTTTAATGACAGCGACGCCTTCTTCGAACGCGCCCGGCCGGTTTCCCGCTGGCCGCCTCGCCTTTCCGCACGCCCATCTGACCGGCATCGGCCATTTGGAGCGGCATGAGATCCTGTTCCTGCTCGATGCGGCGGAACACTGGGTCGAATTGAACCGGCGGGGCGAAAAGCGCGAGGAATTGCTCGCCGGGCGCACGATCATCAACGCCTTCTTTGAAAACTCCACCCGCACGCTGTTAAGCTTCGAGATCGCTGGCAAACGGCTGGGCGCGGATGTGGTCAATATGGCGGCGGCAACCTCGAGCCTTAAGAAAGGCGAGACGCTGATCGACACCGCGATCACCTTGAATGCGATGCGGCCTGACGCGATCGTGATGCGGCATGGCTCTTCGGGTGCGACCCAGTTGATTGCGCAAAAGGTTGATTGCCCGGTCCTCAATGCAGGCGATGGCAGTCATGAACACCCGACCCAGGCGCTGCTCGATGCGCTGGCCCTGCGCGAAGCTTTGCGGCGGCGGGGCGAGGGGTCGGAGGATTTCACCGGGCTCAATGTCGTGATCTGCGGCGATATCCTGCACAGCCGCGTCGCGCGCTCCAACGTGCTGTGCCTCCAGGCGATGGGGGCAAAAGTGCGGCTGTGCGCTCCGCCAGCGCTGATGCCAGCGGGGATCGAGGCGATGGGTGTCACACCCTATAGCGATTTTGACGCGGCGCTGGATGGAGTGGACGTGGTGATGATGCTGCGCCTGCAATCAGAGCGCATGGCCGGGCACTTCATTCCCTCAGAGCGCGAGTACCATCACCTGTATGGGCTCACGAAAAGGCGTCTCAGCGCCGCCAAGCCTGACGCCTTGGTGATGCACCCAGGACCCATGAACCGCGGGGTCGAGATCGACAGCGAGGTCGCCGATATGATCGACCGCTCGATCATCACGCAGCAAGTCGAGATGGGGGTGGCGATCCGTATGGCGTGCCTTGACGTGCTGACGCGCGGGCGGCGCGGGGTGGAGGGCTGGGCATGAAGCAGGCCGCGCCTCTCATCATCACCAACGCCCGGCTGGTGACGCCGCGCGGCCTGGTCGCAGGTGCAATCCGGCTCGATAGCGGTGTCATCGCGCAGCTTGGCTCTGAGGCTGTGCCGGATGAGGGCGAAAAGGTGCTCGATGCAGGCGGCAAGCTTGTCTCGCCAGGGCTGGTCGATCTGGGCGTCTTTGCGGTCGATAAGCCGGCTTTCCACTTTGGCGGGATCACCCGCGCTGCGCTGATGCCCGACCAGTCCCCGCCGCTCGATTACCCAAGCCGCGTCAACTACATCGCCAAAAGCGGCAAGCCAGACCTCTGGGTCCACCCGCTCGCCGCCGCTACACGCGGGCTGGAGGGCGTTGAGCTGGCTGAGATTGCGCTGATGAAAGAGGCGGGCGCGCGCGGCGTTGCGACCGGGCGGCGCTGGATCGCAGATTCGGGCGTGATGCTGCGGCTGATGCAATATGCTGCGATGCTCGATCTTGTGGTCGTCACCCATGCTGAGGATGCAGGGCTGGTCGGCGAAGCGGCAGCCACAGCGGGCGAGATCGCAACGCGTATGGGCTTGCCCAGCGCTCCGGCCGAAGCCGAAACACTGGCGCTCGCGCGCGACATCGCGCTTGCTGAAATGAGCGGCGCGCGGGTCCACTTCCGACAAGTGACGACCGCGGCGGGCTTCGATCTGGTGCGCAGCGCGAAGGCGCGCGGGGTGAACATCACCTGCGGCATAACACCGGCGCATTTCATGCTGAGCGACCTCGCGACTGTCGATTTCCGCACCTTTGCCCGGCTTTCACCGCCGCTTCGCAGCGAAACGGATCGCCAGGCGGCGTGCGCGGCGATCGGCGAGGGTGTCGTCGATGTGATCTCCAGTGGCCACGATCCGCGCGGTCCGGAGGACAAGCGGCTGCCCTTTGCCGACGCAGAACCGGGGATGGCGGGCGCGGAAACAGTGCTCGCCATGACGCTTAATCTGGTGCGCGATGGGGTGATTGGGATGGACCGCGTATTCGAGCTCCTTTCCACCAATCCGGCGCGTATTTTGGGCGTGCCCGCAGGCGCGCTTGAGCCTGGGCTTGAGGCGGACATAGCCGTCGTTGATCCGGACGCGCCCTGGATCGTTGATCGTTCTAAGATGGAAGCAACCGCCGACAACACGCCGTTTGATCGCCAAGGCGCGCAAGGGCGCGTGCGCGCGCTGATCAAGGGCGGCGTCGCAATCGATCTCTAGGCCAAGCCCCGTGGTGCCCAAACACAAACGGGCCGCCCGCAGGCGGCCCGAAGTCTTGCATGTGTTGCTTTGTGATGGAGACCGTTCCCCGGCGCGCCGGGCGCGGTCCGCTCACCTTATCGAGCAGCGGCGATGCGGGTGCCCTTGTCCACCGCGCCTTTGGGCGGGCTATTTTTCGAATAGGCAAAGCAGCCTCGGCCCGCCGACTTGACGGTCGAGCACATCTGCGCCGCGCCCTGACGGCCAAAGCCGGCTGCGGCGACGCGGTAATAGGTTTTGCCTTTCACCTCGGCCTTGGTGATCACAACATCGTGCTTGGCGAGTTGTGGGAACTTGCTCTTGAGCAGGGCCCAACCACGCTTGGCTTCAACCTCGCTGACATAGCTGCCGAGCTGCACCATATGGGTATCGCCAGTTGGGGCGGGCGCCTGAGCCACGCGCTTGGGCGCAGCTTGCGGCGCCGGGGCAGCGCTTTGCTGAATGCTCGAAGTCGGCAGTTCCTGCGTCACCGGGCGCGATACAAAGCGCAGCGGGGAGGGCTGGACGGTTTTCGAGCTGGTGCGCGCAACGGGTGCGGGCTTGGGCGAAGGAACGGGCACAGGCCCCGCGGCAATGCGCACAGGCGTCGGATCGACGCTCTTGACGGCGTCGTCGTCCTGCGCGCCGCGCTTGAACGTCATGGCTTCGGTTTGCGTCGCGCTGCCAGGAGCCTTGGCCACTTGCGCTGGCGTTTTGTCGACCGGGTTCGCCTGCTGCGCGTCGGCGACCATTTCCTTGGCACTCGGGAAGTTTCGAAGAGCGAGGCTCGTCGGCACGCCGTTGTCTTCGACCGCAGCAACGCCAAGCAGCGTCGAAACGCGGGCCATGTGATCTTCGGGACGTGCGTTCTGGGCCCAATCCGAGAGGCGCGCGTCGAGCTGATCGGCCGGCACGTCTTCGGCCGCCATCACCCGCGCAGCCCGCCAATTGCCTGCAAGCGCATAGGTGTAAGCGAGATTCTGACGGATCTTCGCGGTGTTCTGACCGGCGCGCAGAGCGTTGGTCAGGACAAACACCCCACGCTCTGGATTGCCTGCGAGCGCAAGCGCCAGACCGGCATCTGCGGGATCAAGGACGCTTTCCCAATCGCGCAGCTGCTTGAGAGCTTCCTTGCCGTTCCCCACCGCGGTGGTCGTCAACGCGTAGCTCAGAACTGTGCGCGCTTCGGTGTCGCCCAGCTCAAGCGCGTCGGCAAAGCTCTGAGCTGCTGAATCGTAACGGCCCGCATCAAGGTAGGCCGCGCCCAAAAGCGAGCGGTAGCCGGCGTTACGCGGCTCCGCGAGAACCGCAGATTCGGCGTATGTGATCGCTTTGGTGGTCTGGCCCTTTTCCAAAGCCGTCTGCGCTTTGTTGAAGGAGATTTCAGCCTCAGGCGCGGACGCGGTCGTGCACGCTGTCAACGTAGCGCTTGCGATTGCAGCAGAGGCGAGAAGGGCGAGCTTGGGTCCGAAGTCCCGACCGCTTTTGCGGTTCATGGTGTTGCTATCCATGTCGTATCCCCTGGTGTTCATGTCGTCGTTGGCGATCATTGGGTTGCGGTTACTTGGTTGCGGTTACTGGGTTTGCGTGTTGTTCTTTAATGGTCAGTCGCGCTTCATGCGCTCGACCAGCGTTTCGAGATCATCGATGTCATCAAGCAGCGCGTCGAGCGCTTCGGTCACAAGCGATTGCGCGCTTATGCCTTGCATGGTTGCAGCCACGCGCAGTTTGAGATGGCGGTCGGTGTCGAGCCGCAGCGTGAACGCGGCGCGGCGCGCTGTCGCGCCCTTGGCCGAAGACGGGTTTGCTTTTGTGCGCGGTTTCGAAACCTTCCTCGCGCGCTTGGCCTTGCCTGCCGTTCCGCGCTTCGCGCGCAGGAGCGGCCCTTCGACCTCCGGCTCGGGCAAGGGGGCGTCGAGCGCTTCGGCGCGCTGGGCGTCGCCCTTGGCCAGAAGGCGCTGCGCACGACGCTCTTGCTCGCTCACATTCACTGGCGTCTCAGTGTCGAACGTGTCCTCATTAGCGGGCGAGCGCTCCGTCTTGCGAGCGATCAACGGTGTGACGTTGGCGCTTGTGAGCGGATCAATGATCGGATGCGGGCCTTTGGGGTTTTCATCGTCCTCGGCTTCATACGACTCGTCATCGATCAAGCTCTCAACCAGGTCCGGCTCGTCTTCCTCGTCTTGCGAAGAAATAAGAACGGTTTCGGTTTTGCCTACGCGCTTGGCTGGCAAAAGCGGGATTTCATCTTCCAAGACATCGTTGGCCGCGTCTTCGCTGCCCATGTCGTTCCAGCCCAAATCTTCGAGCTGCTCTTCCGCAATCGCCGTGAACTCGGAGATGTTTTCAGGCAAGGGAGTGAGTTGCGGACGCATGGCTGGCTTTGCTCCACCCTTTCGAGCGAGCAGTGTAGGCCCAAGCGAGGCAAAGCTGGCTTCGGACATCATCGCAGCGGCGCCCTATTACTGCGCCACCCGGCGGCCGAAGCCGCCTGCGGGACGAGGCACACCGCCAGCATTTGCCGCTTGGCCCTTGGGCGCGGCGAAGACGGTGCGGCGGAAATTCTTCTCAAGCCGGTCGGAAATGTACTTCCACAGCGCGGTCATTTCCGCGGCTGAGCGGCTTTCGGGATCCACTTCCATCACCGTGCGGCCGTCGATCATCGACGCGGCGAAATCGGTGCGGTGGTGAAGCGTAATGGGAGCCACGGTGCCATGCTGCGAAAGCGCCACGGCGGCTTCGGAGGTGATCTTGGCTTTCGGCGTCGCCGCGTTGACCACAAAGACAAGCGGTTTGCCCGCGCGCTCACACAGATCAACCGTTGCGCCCACGGCGCGCAGATCATGCGGGCTTGGACGGGTCGGGACCACAATCAACTCCGCCACGCTGATCACCGATTGGATCGCCATGGTTATGGCGGGCGGCGTGTCGATCACGGCGAGCTTAAAGCCCTGCTGGCGCAGGACCTGAAGGTCGTTGGCAAGACGCGAAACCGTGGTCTGCGCAAAGGCTGGGTATTCCGCCTCGCGCTCGTTCCACCAGTCTGCAAGCGAGCCCTGGGGGTCAATATCGATAAGCACGACCGGGCCAGCGCCCGCGCGCTGAGCCTGGACGGCAAGGTGTCCGGACAGGGTCGTTTTCCCCGATCCGCCTTTTTGCGATGCCAAAGCGAGTACACGCAACGCTCTCGTCCCCCTGGGTTAGCCCAATTTGCGCCGCTGGTTTGCGGCTGGATGCCAGAGTGGATCGCAGACTACCCCTAATTTAGAGTTAACGTTGCGACTTCGGTTGCGGACCTTGCGGGACCTGAGCGCAATTGTCTTTGCCCATGGAAACCGTGATTTGCGCCGATCAGGGCGAGGTCCGCGCGAGCGCTTCAACCATTTGCTAACCGATTATTCACTATGAAGCGAAGGGTTGAAGCAATTTATGCAGCCGCGCGCGGGCATCAGAGCGTGCGCACGGCTCAGTTTGGAAAGAGCCGCGTTGTCGGTCTTTTTAGCTGACACTGCACTGAAAGGGTAAGGAGCGCGAGGATCCATGGTTTATCGTAGTCGCAACGCAGATCGAACATTGGGCCCCGCCCGCTCCTCCGCGGTCCTCATCGCGGCGCTGGCCGCCGTATCCGCACAACCGCTCGCCGCCGATGTTAAGCGCGGGGTCGACGCGTGGAGCGCGGGCGACTTCGACACCGCCGTAAACGAATGGAGTTTGCCGGCGCAAAACGGTGACGCGGACGCTTTGTTCAATCTCGCCCAGGCTTATCGTCTGGGGCGCGGAGTGACCGCGGACATAACCCGTGCGCGCCAACTCTATGCGGAAGCGGCGCAAAAGGGTCATGTGAAGGCGGCGGATAATTACGGGCTTCTGCTGTTCCAGCAAGGCGAGCAGCAGACCGCAATGCCGTTCATCCGGGCCGCTGCGGAGCGCGGGGATCCGCGCGCGCAATATGTTTTGGGCCTCGCGCATTTCAACGCTGATTACGCCCCAAAAGACTGGGTGCGCGCCTACGCACTGCTTACACTTGCGCAGGGCTCGGGGTTGCCGCAAGCCAGCGGTGCGCTGGCCCAGATGGACAAGTACATCCCGATGAATCAACGGCAGCAGGCACAGCTTCTTGCGCGGGAGATTGAAGTGGAAGCGGGCAAGCGCCGCGCCGCCGAACTGGCCGCAGCCGAGCTTGCCAAAGGCGCTCCGGCAAACCCTGGGGCGGTATCGCCGACACAACCTGCCGCGATGGCCTCGGCTCCGTCATCTCCGACGCCTGCGCGCGTGGCGCAAAGCGCACCCCCACCCGCTCCGGTTGCGGTGAGCGCCCGTCCGACGCCGACCGTGCGCGCGGGCGCGTGGGGCGTTCAGCTTGGCGCGTTTGGCGTCGCGTCCAACGCCGAAAGGCTGTGGATCAAGCTTGCCGACAACCCAGCCCTTGTGGGCACCAAGAAGGCGTTGGTCCCTTCAGGCGGTGTAACACGGCTGCGGGCGATGGGCTTTTACAGCCGGGCCGAGGCCTCACGCGCGTGCGAGCAATTGCAAGCGCAAGGTCAGGCTTGCCTGGTGTCCAAGCCCAACGCCTGAGCTGGGCCGCTTTGCGGATTAATCCGCTTTCCCTTGCCCACGCGCCTGCTAGATAGGCGGTCAAGGGGGATCATTTATGAGCTTGACCGTCAGCCCAGGTGAGGCCGAGCTGGTTTTTGGCGACAAAATGTCGGACGCAGCGCCTGTCGCCACCCAGGATCGTATTTCAAGCCTCGATTTCATCCGGGGGCTTGCCGTCATGGGTATCTTGGCGGCGAACATCGTCGCTTTCGGACAGCCCGGCAGTGCGTATTTCTGGCCCGAAGCCTTCCTGGTCGACGCGGGCGATCCGGGCGGATGGCAGTGGATTGCGCAATTCGTCCTGATCGATGGCAAGATGCGCGGGCTTTTCACGCTGCTCTTCGGAGCGGGTATGTACCTCTTCATGGAACGCGCCTGGGCGAGGGGCTCCACCCGCTGGCTGCAAGTGTGGCGGCTGGTCATGCTTTGGGGTTTTGGCCTCATCCATTTCTATCTGATCTGGTTTGGCGATATCCTGGCGATGTACGCCACAATCGGACTTTTTGCGCTCGTGTTTATGGGGTTCCAGCCCGGCACGCAGATCCGCATCGGCCTTTTCATCTACGCTCTGGGCTGCATCTTTTTCGGCGGGGCGTTGTCGATGCAGTATCTGAGTGCCGAGACGGGTACCGTTTGCGCGGAACCCTGGGCCGCTGAGGCTCGAGCCGGCATTCTTGAGGGCTTTGACAGGCAGCGCGCGGATGATGCTGAGGTGGCCATGCACCAACAGAGCGGGGATTACGCCGCGCTGATCGCCGAGCGCTTCAAACAGCAGTGGTTTTTCCCGTTTGTGAACCCGATTTTCCTTCTCCTCGAGACGTTGCCTTTGATGCTTATGGGCATGGGGTTGTACCGTCAGGGCTTTTTTAGCGGTGGCTACAACCCTGCCAAAATGCAGCTTTGGGGTTGGACCGGCGTGATCGTTGGTGGTGGCCTCTCGCTCGCGATCGGGCTGTTTATACAGGCTGAGGGCTTCTCGCTGGTTGGTGTCAACTCGGCGTTTATCGGCTGGAGCATAGCGCCCCGGCTCATGATGGTGCTGGGCATGGCGGCGCTGCTGGTTGAGTACTCCAAAACCGCCACCGGTTGGCTGGCTGAACGGATATCCGCCGCGGGCCGGGCGGCCTTTACCAATTATCTGGGCACCTCAATTGTGATGATGATCGTCTTCCAAGGTTGGGGGCTGGGGCTGTTTGGCGAACTCAACCGTCCGATGCTCTACCTTGTGACATTTCTCACTTGGGCCTTGATGCTGACCTGGTCCAAGCCGTGGCTGGAGCGCTACCGTTATGGTCCGCTCGAATGGGTTTGGCGGTGCCTGACCTACCGCCAAGTTTTCCAGCTTCGCCGGTAGCCAAACGGTCGATTGGTGCCGGTTGCGAGGCGCATTGAAACGAAAACTGCTTGCAAATAAGAATGGCTCGCATAAATGTCTTTCTGCTAACGCCTCGCAGGAAAGATTCGGCGCTCCATGTACATTTGCATCTGCAACGCAATAAGGGAATCGGACCTCCGCGAGGCTGCGATTGGCCATGATGGCGATGCAGAAGCGACATACGCGACGCTCGGCAAGCGACCAAATTGCGGCCAATGCCTTGAGAAAGCAGACAAAATCATCGACCAGGAGCGCATTGACGCATCTTGCGAGAACGTCGCAGTATAAGCGCCCATCTCGCTATTGCGAGAAGATCGCAAGCAACTGTTTTTAAATAAAAATATCGGAACGCACCTCTTGTTTCTCCGTTGATAGCGCGCATACTATGTGTGCAACAGCCGCTGGTCTTTGATCCAGCGCAATGGGATTTAAGAAAGCAGGAGCACAGCGCCATGAAGGGCGATCCGAAAGTCATTGAGTTTCTCAACAAGGCGCTCACGAACGAGCTGACCGCTATCAACCAGTATTGGTTGCACTACCGCGTTCTGGACGATTGGGGCGTGACCAAGCTCGCGCAATACGAGCGCAAGGAATCGATCGAAGAGATGGAGCACGCCGACAAGCTGGCCGCGCGTGTTCTGTTCCTCGGCGGGCTCCCCAACTTCCAGGCGATCCACAATTTGCGCGTGGGCGAGACGGTGGAGGAAATTCTGCAAGCCGATATGAAGCTCGAAGAAGACGCTATCCCGCTGCTGCGCGACGCGGTCGAGCATTGCGAAAAGGTGCGCGACTATGTCAGCCGCGATCTCTTCAACCATATCCTCGACAACGAGGAAGAACATGTCGACTTCCTCGAAACGCAGTTCGATTTGATCGAGCGCATGGGCCTGCAGAACTACGTCCAGCTGCAAAGCAAGGCGGCGGGCGAGGACTAAGTCTAAGGTCAGGACGAAAAGACGGGCGGCGCCGCGATGCGCCGCCTGTCTTTTGCATACTCTAAGCTTCGCTGTCGCCCTTGGGCCCGTCTGCAGCGAGCAGGGTTTCACGAAAGAAGTATCCTAGGCCGGTAATCAGAAGGCCAATCGTAAGCACCCAAAGGATCGCGATAAACACCCCAACCGATGCCTCGACAAAGGCGGAAACGAACAAGACCGCGACCACAAGGCTGATGATTACGGCGGCCCCGGTGGAAAACTTGATAGCGAGACGCGCGAAGACGCGCCGCGTCTTGAGCCATTCCACCTCGCGCGCATGGCCAGCTTCGCAAGCGCTGTCAGCCGGGCTCGACAATCGCTCGATGCGCCCAGCGAGCCAGATCAGCCGCGCCATCATCACATTCATCAAGCTGCCAATGCCCACCAGCAAGAAGGCGGGGGCAAGGCTCAGCTCCACCGCGCTCTGGACACGGGCGGTTGAGGCGTTGGTGCCAATCATATCGAGCCCGACGGCTTCGCCTACGGAGCCCAACACTTCCAGCATCAGGCCTTTTCGCTCCCGCCTGAATAGTTTCCGCCGCCGCCCCTATTGGCGTTGTAAGGGTTTTTCGGGCTTTTGAGCACCACGCGCACCGGCACGGCCTCAAAGCCGAGCTTGGCGCGGATGCCGTTCACCAGATAGCGCTCATAGCTCTTGGGCAGCGCGTCGAGCCTCGTCCCGAAGATAACGAAGCGCGGCGGGCGGGTGCCCGCTTGGGTGATGTATCTGAGCTTGATCCGGCGGCCTCCGGGTGCAGGGGGAGGGTTCGCTTCCATTGCGTCATCAAACCAGCGGTTGAGCGCGGCGGTGGGAACGCGCTTGGACCAGCTCGCGCGGATTTCAAACGCCGCACCGAGCATCGTGTCGAGGCCTTTCCCGGTCTTGGCGCTGACCGCAAACAGGGGAACCCCCCGCACCTGAGCGAGGCCATCGCCCAATGCGGCTTTTATGCCGTTAAAGATGCCCGACGGCGTCTCGGCGGTGTTCTGGCCCGCAATATCCCACTTGTTGATCGCGATCATCAGCGCGCGGCCTTCTTCCAGGACCATACTGGCGATCTTGAGATCCTGGTGTTCAAGGCCTTTGGTGGCGTCGAGCAACAGCACCACCACTTCGGCAAAATCGACCGCACGCCGTGCATCGGCGACAGAGAGTTTCTCGAGCTTCTCGGTGACGTTGCGTTTCTTGCGCATACCGGCGGTGTCGATCAGGCGGATTTGGCGCACACCATCGCCGTCTTCGCCGTCGGCTGCGACGCGCGGATCGCGCCATTCCCAGTCGATGGCTATCGAATCGCGGGTGATCCCGGCTTCGGGTCCGGTCAGCAGACGATCTTCACCAAGCAATTGGTTGATGAGCGTCGATTTGCCCGCGTTGGGGCGGCCGACGATGGCGAGCTTGAGAGGTCCGAGAGGCGCGTCCTCATCCTCAATCGCAAGTTTGGCCATCTCGACCTGCTGCTCCCAAGCTTCGGCCTTATCGCCGATGATCGGCCAGAGCGCCCCGAACAGGTCCGCGACGCCTTCGCCGTGTTCAGCGGAGAGCGCGACCGGCTCTCCCAGCCCCAGAGAATAGGATTCCAGCACACCGCTTTCGCCCGCTGCGCCTTCGGCTTTGTTGGCAACCAGCACGATGGGAACGTTGCTCCCGCGCAGATAGCGCGCGATCTCGTTGTCGAGCGGGGTGAGGCCGGCGCGCGCGTCAATCACGAACATCGCGGCGTCGGCGCCTTCAAGGCTCGCCTCGGTTTGCAGGCGCATGCGGCCCGGCAAGGTCTGCGCGTCCTCGTCCTCCCACCCGGCGGTGTCGACCACGTTGAATTCGAGGCCGGCGACCTCAGCGTCGCCCTCGCGGCGATCGCGGGTGACGCCCGGCTGATCATCGACGAGCGCCAGCTTCTTGCCCACCAGACGGTTGAACAAGGTCGATTTGCCCACATTGGGGCGACCGATAATGACGATGGTGGGTTTCATGATGGCTCGCAAGTGCATCCTGCGAGCGGATTAGGCAAGCTCGCCGAGTGAGGCTGGGGCCCTTACAGGAAAAATCAGCCCTTCTTGGCGACGGGTGGATCTTCGCCCAGGTCTTCAAACCACGCCTCGACTTCGCCGGGCAGTTTGATCAGCAGCGGGCGGCCTTTGCGGTCAACGGTCTTGCCCGCCTGCACTTTCACCCAGCCTTCAGAGATCGAATATTCCTCGATATCGGTTCGCACCTTGCCTTTGAACCGGATGCCAACGCCGCGTTGCAGCGCTTCGGCTTCGAAATGGGGGCTCGCAGGGTGGACAGCGAGGTGATCGGGCGGAACATCGCTGGGGTTTGGATTGGCGTTTTCTTCTGACATGCGCGCGCCCTTATCCGCGCTTTGCTCTGGTCACAAGCGCAGAGTGCTTGCCCTTTTGCGCTCCACCCGATAGAGGCGCTTCAAACGCGCGCGGGGGACCTTACCGGTTTCCCGCGCGGCTTCGTTCGGGCTTTGCGGGCGTGGCGGAATTGGTAGACGCGCTGGTTTTAGGTACCAGTATCGCAAGATGTGGGGGTTCGAGTCCCTTCGCCCGCACCAATTCGCGCCGCGACGCTGTCGGAAAGGGGGCCGCAGCGCCCGTCACAAAATTCGCTTACAAAGGCATTAAAGTACTATCCCCATGCAGACCAAGCAGACTGTCAACGAAGGCCTCAAACGCGCCTACACCATCACGATCACCGCGGCTGAACTGAGCGCGAAGATCGAAGCGGAGATCAAGAAGATCGCGCCGCAGGTGAAAATGCCGGGTTTCCGCCCAGGCAAGGTTCCGGCCAATCTCGTCAAGAAGATGCACGGCGAACAGCTTCACGCGCAGACGCTTAACGACATGATTCGCGAATCGGTCGACCAGCTGACCAAGGATGAAGAGCTGCGTCCCGCGATGCAGCCCGCCGTCTCGCTGGGCGAGGACTATGAAGAAGGCAAAGACGCCGAAATCACGGTTGAGCTCGAAGTGCTGCCGGTGGTGGAAGCGCCGAGCGTTGAGGGTCTCAAGCTTGAAAAGCTGTTGGTTCCCGCCGCTGAAGAGCAGATCACCGAAGCGATCGAAGGCATTGCCGGCCAAAACAAAAGCTACAAGGATGCGGCCAAGACCAAGAAGGCGGCGGAAGGCGACCAGCTTATCATCGATTTCGTTGGCAAACTGGACGGCGTGGAGTTTGAAGGCGGCAAGGCCGAAGACGCTCCTCTGGTGATTGGTTCGGGCGCGTTCATTCCGGGCTTTGAAGAGCAACTGACGGGCTCGAAGACGGGTGATGAGAAGACCATCACGGTGACTTTTCCTGAAGAGTACCAGGCCGAAAACCTCGCTGGCAAGGAAGCGACCTTTGACATCACTGTGAAGCAGGTGAAGGTAGAAACTGAGACCAAGATCGACGATGAATTCGCGACGAATCTCGGCCTCGATAGTCTCGACAAGCTCAAAGAGATCATGAAGGGCCAGCTTGAACAACAGACCGCTGGCCTCACCCGCACGCAGATGAAACGCCAACTGCTCGACCAATTGGCCGAGGGCCACGACTTTGAAGTGCCAGCGGGCATGGTTGAAGCGGAGTTTGAGCAGATCTGGGCCCAGCTTCAGCAGGAAGCGGCCAAGGAAGAAGACCCGGAGGCCGCTCTTAAGCAGATCGAAGACGAAAAGGACGATTATAAGTCGATCGCCGAACGGCGTGTGCGTCTTGGTCTGTTGCTGTCCGAGATCGGCCAGGCCAACAATGTCGAAGTCAGCTCGCAGGAGATGGCGACCCTGATCCAGCAGGCGGCGCAGCAATATCGCGAGGAAGACCGCGAGCGCTTCCAGCAATATATCCAGTCCGACCCGATGGCCGCCGCTCAGCTGCGCGCGCCGCTCTATGAGGACAAGGTCGTCGACTTCCTGTTCGACAAAGCCGAGATTACCGAGCGTGAAGTGACCGCGGAAGAGCTGCAAGCTGCCATTGAAGCGGACGACGACGCGGAAACCGAAAAGGCCAAGGCCGCGCCCAAGAAGGCCGCGACCAAAAAGGCGCCCGCAAAGAAGGCTGCGGCGAAGAAAGCCGCGCCCAAGAAGGATGGCGCGGAAGCGAAACCGGCGGCCAAGAAGGCACCGGCTAAGAAAGCTCCGGCCAAGAAACCTGCCGCCAAGACCACCGCTGCGAAGAAGGCTCCAGCCAAGAAGCCCGCAGCCAAGAAGGCGCCCGCCAAGAAGACGGACGACGCGGCTTAATTCTCAATCCTATTGAGCGGACCACCGCTTGAACGAAGGCGCGGGCAACTTGGTTGTCCGCGCTTTTTCGTAGGCGTGGCCCACTTTCAACACGTCGTGATCGGCCCATTTTGCGCCGAAGAAGCTGATACCCACCGGCAAGTTCTCAATCGCGCCCATAGGTACGGTGAGGTGCGGATAGCCAGCGATCGCGGCCGGAGAGCCAAAGCCGATGGAGCCGTTAAAGCTATCGCCATTGACAAGGTCGCTCACCCAGGCGGGGCCGCGCGTGGGCGCGATGAGGAACTGGACATCATGCTCGGCTAGAATCGCATCGAGTGTTTCCTTGCCAGCGATGCGAAGCGCGTTCTCGCGCGCGGTTTCATACTTCTCGCGTTCGGTTTCAGCCTCGGCCTCGATAAACGTTTCCTGGCCAAACCACCGCAACTCGCGGGTCTTGTTAGCGTCATTGAAAGCGATCAGATCGGCCAGGCTGCGCGGGGTTGTGAGCCCGTCCATCTCAGGGATCGAGCGCAAATACTTGCCCATCTCCTCGCGCAGCTCGAATTTGAGCACGGTGAAACTGTCGCGGTACATTTCGCGGTTGATGTCGTGTTCGATATTCACCAGCACCGCGCCCGCCGCTTCGAGATCGGCGCGCGCCTTGGAGAAGACCGCGCGCAGATCCTCGCGATTGCCCAGCTGGTTGACCATCACGCCAATGCGTACGCCTTTGAGCGAGAAGCTATCGAGGTCCACTGTGTAATCTGCGATCCGCGGCACGCCCACGGTGGCGGCGTCCGATGGGTCCTCGCCCGCGATCGCGCTCAACAGCAAGGCCGCGTCAGAGACCGTTTGCGTCATCGGCCCGGCGGTGTCCTGAGTGGAACTGATCGGGATCACGTGAGTGCGGCTCACGATACCGACGCTGGGCTTGAAGCCGACGACGCCGTTGATCGAAGCGGGGCAGGTGATCGATCCGTTGGTTTCCGTGCCGATAGCGCCCCAGGCCATGCCCGCCGCAATCGCCGCGCCGCTGCCGGAGGACGAACCGCACGAATTGCGATCCATTGCGTGCGGGTTGCGGGTCAGGCCGCCAATCGCGCTCCACCCGCTGGTTGAGTTGTCGCCGCGAATATTGGCCCATTCCGAAAGGTTGGTCTTGCCCAGCACGACGCCGCCTGCGGCGCGCAAATTGGCGATCATCGGCGCATCGCGGCGCGTAAAGTTGTATTGGAGAGCGAGGCTGCCCGCCGTGGTCGCCCATTCCTGGGTATCGATGTTGTCCTTAACCAGCACACTGCGCCCGCCCATCGGTCCTTTGCCCGCTGCAGCGCGCGCTTTGAACCCGGCCGTGAGCGAATGGGTGATGACCGCGTTGACGCCATCGGGTCCGTCATCAAGCTGTTCGATCCGTTCGACCCTCTGCGCGATATCGGCTTCCGCGTCAAAAGACGTCTCTGCAGCGGTTTGCGCGATAGCGAGACCACCGCCGGTTGCGGCAAGGGCTACAAGGCTGATGGGAAGAAGGCGGGCGACGCGAACACGTTTTATCATGCGCGCGACTGTTGCCGTTCACGCCTCGCGGCGCAAGCGATTTGCAGCCGATGGCCTAGGCTTGCTGGGCTTGGCCTTTGGTCCCTTCGCCCTTCACGCTTTCACTTTTTCCGGGGCGGGTCCCGGCGCTTGGGTCTTCCTTGGCCAAGATTGCGAGAGGGTCGATCCCCTCTTTGGCCCAGACCGCAAGGCACTCTTCGTAGACGCGCGCGGGCTTCATGTTGAGTTTGGCGCGCGCCTTATCGGGGGTGAGAGCCAGCAGGTCGCGGATTGATTGTTCGGCAATCGGCACGCAATTCTTGCCCGCAGCCTTGGCATCCCAGATCGCGCGCAGCACCGGGGCCTTGGTTGTCACGCTGGTCTTCATCACCAGCGAACCCGCGACGCCCAGGATCAGATGACCGTGGCTGGGGCGCTGGCCGAAGACATAGGCGCCCAAGGTCGCTTCGCCCAACGTGTCGCGACCAATGCCGGAGAGCAAGTGAAGCAGATCATGCGTGTCGCGCAGGCGATCGTTATACCATTCGATCTGATCGTCCGGCCGCCCGCCTTCGAGGCGGAACTCTTCGAATTCCGCGACAAGGCCGGCCGCGCTCAGGCCTTCGGTTTCCATATAATCGCAATAGGCGTGGGCGAGGCTGCCTTCGGGATAGTCACGGCGCAAGGTCTCGTGATCGTCAAGGATGTCGGGCAGGAACGGTTCGGTCTCGAACACCCGTTTGCCTTCGTCGGTGGACAGGAAGGCCGCGACGGTCTTGTCAACATCGACCCAGGGGAGGTGGTCGAAAAAGCGGAAGACCTCAGAGGTGTCCTCTTTGTCCTTCTTGAACTCAAAGAAGTGGTACCAGGCTTTGCGCAAGTCGCGCTTATAGGGTTCGCGTTCGGGCGCCCAGAAAGGCACTGTCTTCAGCCGTGAGGCCGCCGTTTCAGAAGGGGCGATAGTACCGATTGCGTTCATCCCAACACTCCTTTGGACGAGCTCGGCGCTTGCGCTTAAGCGCCGTGTCTCAAAGCCTTGCGTCGCCACGGGCGTAGCACGTTTACAAACGGTTCACCATAATCTCGGTTTCCAACTTATGGCCCGCCATACCCGCGCCACTGCGTAGGGCGCCCGACGTTCAAACCACGCGTTTGTACGCGACGCGGCCTGCGCGCAGGGTCTTGTGGTAAACGCGGACATGATCGGACCGGTGTCGCCGCCGTTCTTCCCAAGGGAATCGCAGCGCAATTGGTTAAGGCCCTTGAACAATCCGTACGAGGCTCCGAAATAGCCATCTCAGTACCCAAAAGGACCTCAACCCCATGATCGATCTGCTCGGCAATTCCGGCGAAACCTTTGGCGCGCAAGGCCAGTTTACGCGCGACCCTCTGACCGGCGCTTTGGTGCCCGTGGTGGTCGAGCAGACCAGCCGGGGAGAGCGCAGCTTCGACATCTTCTCGCGGCTCTTGCGCGAGCGGATCGTGTTTGTCACCGGGCAGATCGAAGACGGGATGGCTTCGCTTATCACCGCGCAGCTGTTGTTTCTGGAAAGCGAGAACCCGTCCAAGCCGATCAGCATGTATATCAACTCGCCCGGCGGCGTGGTGACCGCTGGTCTGCAGATTTACGACACGATGCGCTACATCCGTCCGCGCGTTTCCACGGTTGTCATGGGGCAGGCCGCGTCGATGGGCAGCTTCCTTTTGGCCGCGGGTGAACCGGGCATGCGCGTGGCGCTCCCCAACGCCCGCGTGATGGTGCACCAGCCTTCGGGCGGCGCGCGGGGTATGGCGTCGGATATTGAGATCCAGGCGCGCGAAATCCTGCGCATCCGCACAAGGATGAACGATCTTTATGTTCAGTTCACCGGTCGCAGCCTAGAAGAGATTGAAAAGGCGATGGACCGCGACACCTTCCTCGAAGCCGAAGAGGCCAAGGAATTCGGTCTGGTCGACGAGGTGTTTGAGACGCGTCCTGAGAATGAGGGCGAAGGTTCAGAACCGGGTTCGGGCGGCGCTCCGGAGTAAGGCGCGCTTCCTCTGGCGCTCCAATAGTGCCTGAATGGACCCAAAATGCACCGCCAGACATTGATTCATCTGGCGTGGCTTATATTGTTTGCGAGTCCGCGTGAGTTTCTCGTCACGATTCTCCCCCGGATTCAAGGGAAGCAGGAATGACCAAATTGAGCGGATCTGACAGCAAGAGCACTCTGTATTGCAGCTTCTGCGGGAAGTCGCAGCATGAAGTGCGCAAGCTGATCGCAGGCCCCACCGTCTTCATTTGCGATGAATGCGTTGAACTGTGCAACGATATCATCCGAGAAGAGACCAAGCAGGGTCTGGGCGGCAAGAAAGAGGGCGAGGTCCCCACGCCCAAAGAGATTTTCGGCACGCTCAATGACTATGTGATCGGGCAAAATTCGGCCAAGCGCAATCTCTCGGTCGCGGTCCACAACCACTACAAACGCCTCAACCATTCGGGCAAGGCGGGCGATGTTGAGCTCGCCAAGTCGAATATCCTGCTCGTCGGGCCGACGGGTACGGGCAAGACGCTGCTCGCGCAGACGCTGGCGCGCACGTTTGATGTGCCCTTCACCATGGCCGACGCAACGACGCTGACCGAAGCGGGCTATGTCGGCGAGGACGTTGAGAACATCATCCTCAAGCTGCTTCAGGCGTCGGACTACAACGTTGAGAAAGCGCAGCACGGCATCGTCTATATTGATGAGATCGACAAGATCACACGCAAGGCCGAAAACCCCTCGATCACGCGCGACGTGTCGGGCGAAGGCGTGCAGCAGGCGCTTTTGAAGCTGATGGAAGGCACCACAGCAAGCGTCCCGCCCCAAGGTGGTCGCAAGCATCCGCAGCAGGAATTCCTTCAGGTCGATACGACCAACATTCTGTTCATTTGCGGTGGCGCCTTTGCCGGCCTCGATAAGATCATCGCGGATCGTTTGCAGAAGCGCTCGATCGGCTTTGGCGCGCATGTCGCCGATCCGGATAAGCGGAAAGTGGGTGAGCTGCTCGAAAAGAGCGAGCCGGAAGATCTCCTCAAATTCGGCCTGATCCCTGAATTTGTCGGCCGTCTGCCGGTGATTGCGACCCTGCACGATCTTGATGTTGATGCGCTGGTCACGATCCTGACCGAGCCCAAGAACGCCATCGTCAAGCAATACAGCAAGCTGTTCGAGCTCGAAGATGTCGATCTCACCTTCACCGACGACGCGTTGAAAGCCATCGCTGAGCGCGCGATCAAGCGCAAGACCGGCGCGCGCGGCCTACGCTCGATCGTCGAAGGCATATTGCTCGACACGATGTTCGATCTTCCCGACATGGAAAATGTTAGCGAGATCGTCATCGATGGCGATGTCGTCGCGGGTGCGAAAGAACCGATCCAGGTCGTCTCTAACGATGATGAGAAGGGCGAGAAGGAAGAAGCAGCCTAATGGACGCAGGCCAGGCGCTCTCAGGCGCGGCCTATGCGTGCGTCGCGTTGGCGTGTTTTCTTATCGCTGGCTCTGCGGTCTGGGCCAATCAGCGCTTCGCCGGTTTTGAGCGGCTACCCCGACAGTTTGGCGCGACACTCAAGCCACGGGCCTATGCGCCGCGCTGGGTTATGGTGTGGCTTATGCCCGCCCTGTTGGTTGGCGTGCTGTGTTTTATCGCTGCGTTGTTCGCTTTCTTGCCACCCGAACACGTGAACGGGGATCCAAGTCTCGGCCTGATCCTCGCCAGCTCAGGCCTCGTCGGCGCGCAAGGCTTTTCCCTTTGGTTGCTTACGCGCTGGGCGAACGGGCAGGATTGAGGGCCCGCAACTTCCTTTTCGTGTGCAGCCAGAACAAGCTGCGCAGCCCGACCGCGGAACACATTTTCGCCGATGTGGAGGGGATAAACACGCTGTCCGCGGGCACCAATTCGGATGCGCCGGAACCGCTTTCAGACGAGCTCGTGGAATGGGCCGATTTCATCTTCGTTATGGAAGCGATCCACCGCAACAAGCTGCGTAAAAGGCACAGACGCGCGCTCAAGGACCAGCGGGTGATCGTGCTGAATATTCCCGATGAATACGAGTATATGGATCCCGCGCTTGTCGCGCGTCTGGAGCATGCGATGGCGCGTTGGCTCCCGATGGAGCGAGCCAGTACGTCGTGAAAACCATCGGCGTTCTTGGTGGAATGAGCTGGGAGAGCTCGGCGCAGTATTACGCTCTGATCAACCGCGCTGTGCGTGACCGCTTGGGCGGGATCGCGTCCGCCAAGTTTCTGATGCGCAGCTTCGATTTTGCCGAGATCGCCCGTCTTCAGGCGGAGGGCGAGTGGGAACAGCTTGGCGTGATGCTGGCCGAGGCGGCGGTGCGGCTGGAGCAAGCGGGCGCCGACACCATACTGATCGCCACCAACACGATGCATCTTGTCGCCCCAAAAGTGCAGGACGCGATCACCATCCCCTTGCTGCATATCGCCGATCCTCTGGGCGCGGCGCTCAAGACCGCTGGGCACGCACGCGTGGGGCTGCTCGCGACCCGCTTTACCATGGAGCAGAGTTTCTATGTCGAGCGGCTCGCGGCGCATGGTGTCGAGGTGATTGTCCCCGATGAGGCGGAGCGGGGGGAACTCCATCGCATCATCTTTGAGGAATTGTGCGCCGGTGAACTCCACAAGGGGTCCCAGGACTTCGCGTGCGGTGCGATCGCTGACCTTGATACAAGAGGGGCCACCGCTATCGCGCTCGCCTGCACCGAGCTGATGCTTCTGATCAAGCCGGGAGACAGCGTTCTCCCGCTGTTCGACACCACAGCGCTCCATTGCCAGGCGGCGGTGGACTTTGCGCTTGGCGACTAGCCGCGCCCGGCGCCGCTACCCGCGCTTCACCGACCGCAAAGCTTCGCGCATGTCTTGCGCGCGCTTGGCATAGATCTTCTGCGCGTCGGCCAGGGTTTGCGCCTCAGCCGTGCTCGGATGGCCGCCGTCGAACGGGGGCGCGGGGTTGTATTCCATCGCGAGCTGGATCAGCCGCGCGGTTTCTTCGCCAAAGACCTCGGAAATAACCGTGAGGCTGAAATCGACCCCCGAGGTCACGCCCCCTGCGGTTATGAGATTGCCGTCGACCACCACGCGGCCTTCGGTGAACACCCCGCCGCAATCGGCGATTACATCGGTGTAGCCCCAGTGGCTCGTGACCCTTCGCCCTTTGACTAGGCCTAGCGCGCCCAGAGCAAACAAGCCCGTGCACACAGAGGTGATGTACTGAGCTTGGCGGCACTGACGCTCGACAAAGCTGAGGAAGTAAGGATCGCGGATAGCGTCCATCACGCCGGATCCACCGGGCACGCAGACCAGATCGGCGGCGGGGCAGTCGGCAAAGGTGTAGGGCGCCGCCACAGCAAAGCCGCTGTCGGTTTCAACCGGCTGCGCGTTTTGGGCAGCGACGCACAATTGCAGACCACGCACTTTGGCAAACATTTGCGCAGGGCCGGTGAAGTCCAGCTGCGTGACCTGGTCAAAAATCGGGATCACCACTCGAAACGCCATGCCAATCTCCATCGCTCCAACCTTGTGAAGCACACAGGCGATGGGGGATCAACGTTCGCGGAGAGTCAAAAAGGAGCGTCTTCCAAAGGCAAAACTCCGCCCGGCGATGGAGGTTCGCCGGACGGAGCCTTGGATTGCGCGGCCTCGAGTGGGAGGATGGGAACGGTGAGGCCGCGCTGACTGATAATCGAGATACGGATCAGGCCGGCAAAAAGACGCCATCGGTTACGTGAATAACGCCATTCGATGTCATCACGTCGGCGGCGATGACCGTCGCGGTGCCGCCTTTGCCATCGGTGATCACCACTTTGCCCTCAACCACAGCGGCGGTGAGGGTTTCGCCCGCCAGCGTTTCCACCTTGGCGGTGCCGTTGCCCGCTTCAATGAGGCCAATCAGCGTCGAAGCCGTCACTTTGCCAGCCACGGCGTGATAGGTGAGGATCTTGGTCAGTGTCGCCTTGTTCTCGGGCTTGACGAGGGTGGCAACGGTGCCGTCGGGGAGCTTGGCGAAACCATCATCGGTTGGCGCGAAAATCGTGAACGGGCCTGGACCTTGGAGCGTTTCGACAAGACCAGCGGCCTTGATGGCCGCCACAAGCGTGTTGTGCGATCCGGTGCTCATCGCGGTGGCCACGATATCGGGCTTGCCGGCTTCGCCTTCTTTGTGATGGTCGGCGTGCGCAGGCGCCGCAACGATAACGCTAGCGCATGCGGCGAGCGAGGCCAGCAGCGCGGATTTCAAACGGGTCGGGATCGAGGTCATGGGATTCTCCTTGGTTTTGTTGCAAGCCCCCATTCTTGCGTCAGAGCTACGGGACATCCCATGGCGCAGATGCATGTTTTCAGACACGCGCTGCCAATTCGTATCGCTTGGTATCAAGCGGCAAGGGGCAAAGGGGCCGATCACAACCTCAACTGGGTCGACCGGGTCGGACGTACGGTTGCGCGCGGGTAAGCGGTTCGCGCCGGTCCTTTGGGGATATAGGGTCAAACGCGAACCGCTCAGATTGCCAATCAACCGGGCAGGAAAACGCCATCGGTGAAGTGAATGACGCCATTAGAGGTCGTAACGTTGGCGCGGGTCACCGCCGTGGCGCGGCCAGCGGCGTCGGTGATCACAATGTTCGACCCTGACAAGCGCGCGGTCAACGTACCACCAGCGACCGTTTTGATCGAGGCCTCGCCGCCACCGGAATTGACCAGGTTGACAAGATCGCTGCTGCGCACTCGACCGGCCACCACATGGTAGGTGAGGATGCTGGCCAGTGTGCCCTTGTTCTTGGGCTGGACAAGGCTTTCGACCGTGCCTTCGGGCAACTTGGCGAAAGCGGTGTCGGTCGGGGCGAAGACAGTGAAGGGGCCATCGCTTTTGAGGGTGTCGACCAGGTCGGCGGCCTTGACGGCGGCGACGAGCGTGGTGTGAACCTTGCTGCCGGCGGCGGTGTCAACAAGATCGGCTTGCGCTTTGCTGCGCTTGTGGTGGGCAAAGACGGGCTCGGGGGCGAGGGTCATCACCCCGGTTGAAGCGACGGCGAGGGCCAGAATGGTGGCTTTGCCAAAGGTCGAGAACTGGTTTGGGATCGAGGTCATTGCATTCTCCTTTGTTGCTGCAAGCCCTCCCGATCTTGCGCAGGAGCTACGCAATGCTTCTTTGTGAAGATGCGCCGATGCCAAAGTTTATTTGAATATTGCAAAACCCAGTGTTTTGTCCGGTTTGCCAAGACGGTGGCTGACGCCGAGTGTCAGACCTGTCCGAACGCACCTTGCGCAACCACCGGCCCCGCATCCACGCCCTCAGGCTTGCCGCCTAAGGGTTCGCGCGTGAGGACCAGCTGCACGCCGTCATCCATGTTTTGAGCGACTTCCACAGGCAGCGCCACGCGGCGCTCTTCGCCCGGTACAACAACGCCCAAGGATTGCAGCGCGCTGCCATCGGCCGGGACCAGCCACAATTCGTGATCATGGACGCCATCGGCGCTCAAGCCAGCGGCCGAAACCAGCATTTCGTCTGAACCCGGCAGGAACGTCACCCCAAGGCGCAACGTGTCGCCAATCGGAATCGAGGCCATCAATGGCGGCTGTGCAACAGCGAGCGGCGGCGTGTTCTCGGTCACCGGAGTCGCGCCCGGCGCGGTGATAAACAGCGCCAAAGCCAAAGCCGCAGCGGCCGAGGTGATCCCGGCGGTCCATTGCCAGCGGCGCACCCGGCGCTCCATGTCGATGAGGACGACATTGGCCGCGTTCACCCCGGCCTGCGTCGCTGGATCGGGCGCAGCATCAACGCGCGCGGCAATTGCCTGCCAGACATGGTCACCCGGCTCAGCGCCCGGCATTTCGTCGGTCCAGGGCGAGAACCAGGCGTCCCACCATTCCTTGCGCGCAGCAAAATTGGCGTCGCTAGCAGCCTTGCCCCGCGCGGTGAGCAGTTCTTCGCCTTCGAGCAGGCCTAGCGCGTATTCGGCCGCAATCATGGCGTCATCGCGCTCGATGTTATCACCCTCGCTCATGCGGCTTCGCTCGCTTCCAGACACGCGCGCAGCTTCATTAGCCCGCGGCGAATCCAGCTTTTCATTGTGCCCAAGGGCACATCCGCCCCCTCCGCCAGCTGCGCGTAGGTGCGACCCTCAAAAAAGGCTGCGCGGATATAGGTTTGCGCGTTGTCGTCGAGGCCCTTCAAACAGATGTCGATCTGCGCATCGCGTTCAGCGTCGACCATAAGCGCGTCGGCAAGCGGAGCCTCATCGGGCAGCGGAGCGGCTTCTTCCACGGCCACCGCGCCCGAACGCACTTTGCCCGTGCGCAGGCGATCGATCGCGCGGTTGCGCGCGAACGTGGCGAGCCAGCTGATGGGGCTCGCGCGCTGCGGATCGTAGCGGTCCGCGCGCTGCCAGAGATTGACATAGACGTCTTGCAAAGCGTCTTCCGCTTCCTTTCTATCGCCTAAGATACGAAAGCAGATGCCGAAGAGTTTCACCCGTGTGGCCGAGTAAATCTCTTCAAGCGCTGCGCTGTCACCATCGGCAAGGCGCACCATCGCCGCTCGCAAGGCTTCGCGCGCCTGGGACGCGGCGTCGAGTTGGGCGGCGCTGGGCTGAGGTGCGAGGGGATGAGGTTCGTTCACGCGCGAACGCTCCGGTGGCCGCGCCACACGCCATTCCGACGTCGAGAGTGCCTGTTTCTCCTCATCGCGCACCGCAACTGCCTCTGGCGGCCACGTTCGTCAATGGCGCTGGTCGAACAAGGCCTTATGCGCGCGTCAGGTGTAAACGCACCGGTCGAGCCCTTCGCGGCGAACAGCGGCGAGGCTTTGCTCGATCCGGCGACCATGGCGCGCGAGCCAGCCCGCGGGATTCACCACGGCTCGCTCTTTCGGGTTGGGCAGCGCCACCGCCATGCGCGCCGCTTCGGATGGGGTCAGGCGGGCGGCGGACTTGTCAAAGTAACGCTCGGCTCCCGCTGTCGCGCCATAGGTGCCGATCCCGGTCTCCGCGACGTTGAGATAGACCTCCATGATCCGTCTCTTGCCCCAGACATTTTCGATCCAGAACGCGAACCACGCTTCCAGCGCCTTGCGGGTGTAGCCGCCATCTTGCCACAAAAAGACATTCTTGGCGGTCTGTTGGGTGATAGTGGATGCGCCGCGGATGCGTCCGCCTTTCTGGTTGTCGCTATAGGCTTTTTCGATGGCTTCGGTGTCGAACCCGGAATGCGAGCAGAATTTTGCGTCCTCGGCGGCGATCACCGCGGCGACGAGGTCGCGATCCACGTTTTCCAGCGGCTCCCAATCGCGCGCCGCGCCATTCTCGTCCATCAGCATGGTCGCGGTGATCGGCACGGGGACAAAGGCGAACAGAATAACCGCCGCCAGGCTGAGCCCGATAAACCACAAGATGATCTGGACGATCAGTCGCAGCGTGAACGTGGCAATGCGTTGCATAAGCGCCGATTTAGGGAGCGCTGAGACCAAGGGCAATCGCGCGTCCCTTGCGCAGGGGCGTCAAGCGTGCTTCCTTGCCGCATGAAGACCTGAAGGGAAAAAACCACATGCGCCTTCTTCGCACCGCCGCCGTCACCGCCATGGCTCTTGCAACCGCCAGTCTGAGCGCGCCGGCTTTTGCCAATATGGAAGAGATCACCGCAGCCGTTGACGCCGATTATGAGAGCTATCTGGCGCCGCTCTTTCTCCATTTCCACCGCAATCCCGAGCTGTCCTTCCTCGAAAACAAGACCGCGGCGCGCATGGCGCAGGAGCTTCGTGATGCGGGGTTGGAGGTGACCGAAGGCGTGGGCGGCACGGGCGTTGTCGGCATGGTTCGGAACGGTGAGGGTCCGCTGATCCTGCTGCGCGCGGATATGGACGGGCTGCCGGTCAAGGAGAAGTCGGGGCTCGACTACGCCTCTGTCGTCACCCAAGTGGGCCAGGACGGCAAGGAATACCCGGTGATGCACGCGTGTGGGCACGATGTGCACATCACCTCGATGGTCGGCACAGCGCGCCGGTTGATGGCGATGAAGGGCCAATGGTCAGGCACGCTCATGTTCGTGGTGCAGCCCGCTGAAGAGCGCGTGGGCGGCGCGAAAGCGATGCTCGCCGATGGCCTTTATGAACGCTTTGGCAAGCCCGATTACGCGCTCGCCTTTCATGTTGCCAGCGTGCTGCCCACCGGCAAGGTATCAGCGGCGGAAGGGATCCAGTATTCAAGCGCCGACTCGGTTGATATCATCGTGCCCGGCATCGGCGCGCACGGCGCCAGCCCGCATATGGGCCGCGACCCGGTCTATATCGCCAGCCAGATAGTCACCGGTCTGCAAAGCGTCGTCAGCCGCGAGGTGGGGCCTTTGTCCCCCGCCGTCATAACCGTTGGGTCGTTTCAGGCGGGCTCGAAACACAACATTATCTCGGACGAAGCGCGTCTGCAGCTGACCGTGCGCGCCAACGATGAGAAAGTGCGCGCGCAATTGCTCGCCGCGATAAAGCGGATCGCCGAGAACACCGGCGTCGCGCACGGCCTGCCGGAGGATTTGCCGGTTAAGGTGATTGTCTCGGAAGGCACGCCGGTGACCTATAACGACATTCCGCTTGCCAAGCGGCTGAACGCGGTGATGAAGCGCGAGCTGGGCGACGAGGCGTTCATGGAGTTTCGCCAACAGGGCATGGGTGCAGAGGACTTTGCCTATTTCGTCGAAGAGAGCATGGGCGTGCCCGGCTATTACTTCGCGGTTGGCGGTACGCCTCCCGAGGCGTTCGAGGCGCAGGCCAATGGCGGCCCGCGCGTGCCCTCGCACCATTCCCCTCTGTTCAAGATCGCACCGAAGCCCAGCGTGACGTTGGGCACGCGCGCGATGATCGCCGCAGTTTTGGATCTGGCACCGGCGAGTTGAGAGTGCGCCCAATTGGATTTCTCTCGCTTGCAGCGGCGTTCTGGGCTGTGCCTGTCGCCGCCGAGGAAGAAGAGTTTGAGGCTGTGAGAATCCACTCCGACCTGCCAATCTACACATTCGATTTTGAAGAACTTTGGCCCCGCAGCCTTGTTTCGGAAGACGTGATCGCGGGATGCACTTCGCCGGTTGCATTTGGGGACTGGAAGTTCACCCCCAATGCTCAGGACAAATTCTCAGATG
>ERZ1740065.206-NODE-206-length-28533-cov-12.196713_pt1 | contig 28533 bp, 27 predicted proteins | sample MGYA00581738_ERZ1740065 | MGnify/ENA primary metagenome ERZ1740065 (study PRJEB43018, sample SAMN04849749) | marine metagenome | isolation source: floating plastic debris | place: Pacific Ocean | collected 2008-09-01 | study: EMG produced TPA metagenomics...
GAGAAGGAGAGGGGTGTCAGATCAACATGTAATCATCAATTAAACAGAGGGTTAAGAGGGTAAATGGGGAACTCATGCTAAAAGTGCATCAACAAACAAGCAACCGTTGTGCACCGACATACAAACAATCAATCTAACGGGAATTCTTCTACTCATGCTAGAATGTTACAAGTTTACTGTGACAGATTTTACCTGCTGCATACGGATATAGTCTTCATCCTCTCGGTCTAAGCTGCTGATGCTCTTACTCAGCGCAGTTGGTGAGTACCTATCAGCAGTTGTCCACCCATGACAGACCATGATCTGTATCTGGTGGCCAGACTGTCGCAGTGCTCGCACTGCCTCCTGGTGAGTGGCGCCAAGCATGCTCTGACTGTTAACTTCGAGCAGCCGATCTCCGACCATGAGTCGGCCATCACGTGACACGGCTCCCGTCGTGTTTATCTGAGATATGATGTGACGCCAATGAATACTGGAAGAGGTTCACTGGCTGACCAATAAAAGAGCGTCGAGTCAAACGTACTTTTGAGATGAATACGCCTTCATCCGCCGGGTCGTTGGGGTTGCCAGCGACGCCACCCGCACCTCCCTTGATTGCCATTCCAATCTTCTCGCCATGCGAGCGATCGATAACCAACTCCTAGGCAATTGCAGTAACACGATAAGACAGAGGTTGGAGTGACAACGGAGACAAGGAGGCAGGAGAGAGAGAGAGACGTACTCTGAGCCCGGGTGGTTGTGGATCATGGCGTATCTTTAGTAGTATTTGATAGGTCGGCTCGATCAGTGCTTTAACTGCCTGCTCATGGGTGGCGTTGGTCAGGTCTCGGTTGTTGACGGCTAGAATCCTGTCGCCCACACGAAGTGAAGTCTGCGCCGCTGCCCCACCTGGCAGCACCTGAGAGTGGAAAATAAATCTGGGAATACACAAGTGGGACACACAGCCACAGTGAAACGCTGAAATTACTGACAGGGGAAACAAACCTTAGAGATGAAAACTCCCGGCTCACTGTTGCCGAATGGATGACTGGCGTGATCGATGCCGCCTACGATACTGAGACCGAGGGGACCTCCCGACTTCATGATGCCGATTTCCTGCAGCAGCAGACGTCTCATACAATCGTGGGAGACGCGATCGGGTGTAACATTTGACACGAGGAGTGTAGGCAAGGCGACTGACCTCGATCTCGTACTTGTTGTTGTCCGTCCACCGTGGCGAGTGAGGGAGGAGAGGAGATTTACGACTGGATGCCTCCACGTGTACCTCCCTCACTTTATCGGTTTTCTCTGCAGACATCGGTTCTCGTCCGTTGCTGATGTACCTCGTCGTCTTGGTGACTTTGGTCACCGTCTTTTCTATTATGACTGGTTCACCGGACTTGGTGCGAGCTTGCACGTTGCCTGCGCGAGTCATCGTTGATGAGGCATCTCGCTCCCACATCAAGAACTATACATTGAATTGGGAGTTGTCTTACCGTCAGAATCGTCGGCGGACACAGAGCCCTTTCTGACGAGCTGCTCGCGATACAGCGTGAGGTTGATGGATGGCGAAGGTCCGGTAAGACGGTGCACCACCTCCTCGTGAGTCGCACGCGTCACATCAATGCCATTTATCTAATTGTCGGCACAAACGGATAAAATGCATGGTACTGAGTGACTCGGCTCCATGTGACAGAACGGAAAGTCTTACCGTAAGTATCTTGTCACCAACTTGTATTTTACCGTTTCTCTCTGCAGCACCGCTAGGTGTGATCTTTGACACGTATATCGACTAAAACAAAGCTACAACGTTAGCAAGTGACCATGACACGTCTTCCATGTGGTAAGACAACTACCAATACTTGTATGAAGGGTAGGCATAGGCTATAATAAGATTTGTCTCTCCTCTCTTAATCACACTGTATAATCCACTGCAGATGTTTCACTGTTAATTACCTCTTGACATCAAAACGCCACACCTGGCTTGTGTTTATATGTACAGCATCATAAAACTATTGCCTGGACCAAACTAGGCTATGACCTTGGTAGATGATGGAGCCTATACTAATACTGTTGCTAGGATACAAGGGACTGACTAACCTCATCGTTTCCCTTGTAGGGCAGGGAGTTCTTCCCACCGGCAATGCTGAAGCCAAGGCCGGCATTATCTTTGTAAAGAGTTGTCTCCACCGTCTATAATACATGTAGACGCCGTGCTGTGAGTGTATGCAAGTTGAGCACTCTCCACGGCGCTACTGCTGGCTGGATACTATGTGGGTGTCGTCATGATTGGTCAGAATGATAGTGACAGCGAACATTGATGGTAGGACTATCGATGCTGCTGACATTCTTGCAGTCCGCAATAAATGAATGACAGGAAGGGAGACAAATCAGAACAGATCATGTGCTGCTGAAGGAAGCAGGAAAGCTTGGTCTATGATCAAAACTATGAGTCTGATTACGTGTGCCTGTAATGTAGCACTCAGTAACACAACACAAATAGCAGTTTGTGAAAGTTACATAGTAGAGCGGCACTCAAACATGTTCAGATCACACAGTATGTATGGCAAACGACTGGCCGCTAGGGAGTACCTCAACAATCTTATGTAGGTCTGCAGACGGATCCTGGCGGGAAAAACAAATGACAAAAGAATCATGCACAACACCTAAGTAACAATGTTCCGGCGTAAAAGGAAAAGAAAGTGGGCCTCAAAATTGTCCCCCTGAGGTAACAGAAGCAGAGAAAATTTTTGCGGGACATCAGAGTGAGATACCTACCACGGGCATGCCCACGGTGAGCATGACTTCACGCGATATCTTGGTGACGACCTCTGTACCGCTCTTCTTCAACGCTTCCACAGCTTCGTGATGTTCACCGTCCACCAAGTTCTTACCATTCACCTGGAGGGGAAGAATGACATGGTAACAGTAACATCAGCATACAGAATAAGCCAATGATGAACAAAAAGGCGAACCATGAGCAATTTGTCTCCCACACGCAGACCCGCCGTGTGCGACGGGCCGCCGTCTGCTACCTTGGATATGAAGATGCTCTAGAAGGACAAAAAATGACATGAAGTCAGTGAACATCAATTAGTCACAGCCCAATTCAAAGTGCGGCTGTTCTTACCGAGTCGGTTCCTTTGTACGGAGGTGAACCCTTGCCGCCCGCTATGCTCAGGCCGAGACCTTGACCTGGCTGTCGGTTGATCACGAGGTCGTGTATTTCTTCTATGACCTCAAATTCATTGTCAGCTGATGGATTGACAAACTCAGGAGGTAGAGCAGCGGCGAGCAGAGGAGTCGCAGACGGCTGCGTTGTCTTCTGCGACGAGCTAGTTTCTACGGACAGAGGTTCAAACGAGTCGGCCCGGGCAAGGTTCTCATAGGCCGAGGCATCGGTTGCGGGCTGTCGTCGTGGTACATCCGGGGCAGCCACAGACCGTGGAGGCTGGAAATGGTGAACACACACATGACAGCCTAACTTGTCAACATATAAGCTATAACATAGACAGAAGCAGAGAGGAGCTTACGGGAGCAGGCTGGGTGGGTGGAGTCTCCGTGTCATATCTGCGGGTGGCAGGGACGGCGGCCACGCTGCTCCGAGGTTTGGGGATATTCTGATACTCGTTTCCGGCTGGTGTCACATCGTCCAATTCCTGACTCGGCTCTCTGTGGCAGCAACAAAACAATCGAAATTTAGAGCTCTGCTTCGGCATGGTTACCCAGCAGATACCACGGGAGAGATAGAGAGAGAGAGTCAGAGTCAGAGAAACAGCAGTCGGTACCGCCAGGCGGTCTATGGATGACCTAACGGCACATTACACGAAGCTATCAACTTCACTCAGCAAGTGGAAGTGATGAGCGCAGCGCTAGCTGCTACACAAAGATTAAAGTAAAGAGGTGGAGCTGTACGTAACAGCAATAGCAGGTAATCAGTGCAGTAATAACTGCCTATAGGATTACCTGCGCTAACAGGGAGTACTTGTTACTCAATTACACATTAATCGGCAGCACTAGCGTATATGTACAAGAAAATGAGAACCACCGCTAACTTCCTATCGCCGCACAATCGGGAACAAATACTCCGACCAGAAATAGCTTTAACACTGCCGTAAATGCCAGCAGTCGTTACTCAGTCCCAATCATCGCATCATCAGCCGTCAAAGCTTCCTGATGACCTCTGGCTGACCTTCACGGCCATGCACTGAGGTTTGCGTTTGCTGTACCATGTTTTGGTAGACGAAATGGACGGATGGGAGATACAGATGTAGACATTTACAGTGAGTCCGGATTGGTCAGACTGGACATAATCTGACGGACTTTCGCCTCGTCGTCCTCGCCCTGGTTGACCCGCTGGTTACGGTACGGGTGAGGTGTGTTCTTTCTCTTCCAGTCGTAACCTGGCGCCTCCTCCGTGTCGCTGGAGAAACCGACACGTGACTGGGATGGCTGCAATGCAAGCAGATTGTTGTAAGACCAGTCTGTTGCTGATGGAATAGCCATGACAGTATGCAAACACACACCTGCTGCTCACTGTCGCTGTCGTCACCTGACTGGTACTCAGGCCTGCTAAACACAGAGTCTCTCTCTGGCTCCGAGTGGTTTTGTGACTGGAAGCAAACAATAGAAATACGATATTATTATGAGCTCCATCTCATCTCGGGTAGTGATAGCCGGCTCTGGTGAGTGAGCACCTGTCTATGTGGGACTTGAGCTGCAGGTGATGCTATCGGCTGAGAGAGGGCGCTTAGGTTAAGGTAGGGGTGAGGCTCGTGTCTGTCATCTGTCCTCTCTGGCACCTAGCAACGAGTAATCACAGCTGGTCGGCATGCAATACTGAAAGCCAATGGCTCAAGTGCCAACAAACCACTATACCTGGGGAGGTAACTTCTCATCAATAGCGTACTGCTCCGTACTGGTCGGAGTGGCAGTGGATGAAGAGCTCTTCTTGTCTTTCCTCACCTCTGCATAAATGTCTTCAGCGCCAGCGGGTCGGGAGGCTGATGGACGGGATGGGGCGACTGGCGCCATGGTTGTGGGACGCTTAGCCGGCACTGATGCGTGGGACACAACCAATTAGGATCAAGCATAAACATACAGTAGGTAAAACAGAACAGAATGACTGTACCTCGCGCCGTGTTCTGGTCCTCTCCATCCACTTGAGCGTAGGCAGATTCATCGACAGCCTCTGTACAAAACAACACAGCGCATGTGACACAGAGAGCGGGGCTTGGATTACACAGAGAGACAGGGTTCGTCTGGTGACATGGATGGGGGCGTGATTGGGATGCACACCAAACCACTGCAAGGTATCACAGAACACGGGACAGTAGGAATAGTGTCGATGAAGCTATCAAGTTAATACAAGCACCACTACTCTCAGCCTTGGAAGCGTGTAAATTATGTTATGAATCGGTGTTCTACTGTAGAGACAAGCGCAAGCCAATGAGCACTGCTACACATGTCTACACGCACCACACATTCACACATGTTGTTTCCCTGTGGTACTAACACGCTGCGTCAGGTCGATACACTAGTCTCAGCACTGCCTGCTCAACTCTGCTGCCAGCCAAACCCTTTGTCGTAATGTAACTGCATATTCACAGGATGTAATAATGATGAGTGATGGAAAGAGAAAAGTAAAAGTACAACTGCTGCCAGACGGCTACATTGGAAACGACAGCAACATTTAATAAGGTATTAGTAGCAGGGAATCAGTTAGTACACGGGTAACAAAAGAGGACGTGAAATCAAGCAAAGTATAATATATCCAGCAATACCCATGTTTTATTACTTGATATTAAAAAAACTAAAAACGTTTTTCTCCAGAGAACACGATCTAAACAAAAATGTTATTTATCATACCGTTACATTGATTTACAAAGGAAGATGTATAAAAGCTTGTAAGAGAAAATGCAATGTGTTATAAAAACCATTTCAGCATAAATACGTGGTTCGGTCCGACTGACAGCCGGGTGCATTCATCTAGCGACACTAGGTGCTCGCAAAATACTCATCAGTATGACCAGTGACATAACAATAATGATAATAATAACAAAACTAATACGATCTGCTAGAAAAACTATCGGAAAATAATGCATACGATAACAGCCGACCATAACTTATCGGGAGACTATGCATAAGTAGAACGATAACTCTGATGGTGGTCTACATACAAATAGCACTGTGCAGGGTGGGCCGCCGCAGCACCTGCAGCAACTGATGCTACGTGTCACGGTAGTGTTACTATACTCAACACAGTTTTTTTTATGCAGAGTGGAAGAAGTGAGGTTATTAGCACCGTTATTAGCTTGCACAGTGAGGAGAAGTGGGGGACTTGTGAATGTACAACAGAAGGCGCTGCTGCTCTGCTTCCAAACTCATATGGTGAGGCGAGTGCGGCACTCAGCCCTCGTAAAGCCGAAACGTAAATTGGAATGTCGCCTGGCCTCGTGACTAGGCATGGCGGGTCAAGGCCAGAAGGAATAGGAAAGCTGACACTCGGTCTAGAGTTACAATGCACACACGTAAGAAGTCAGGAATGCACTTCTTCGTGTCCACGGTTGCATGTAAACCAACCAGTAGTGGCTAGTGCTCGTGCTGGACAGATGGCAGCGAGCTGGAGGACAGACAGATGCCGGCGTAGCGGTATTCGCCGACTGGCATGCAATTTGTGACAAGTAGAGTCATTCGGTCTAGATAGAGCTGAGGCAGCAAGGGTATGGCTAGCAGCAGGGCGTGCGCATTACAGCTGGACACTTAACTTGCGGCAGCTAACCCGACCTGCACAGGCTTCACAACGACAGTATATCAAAGTTAAAGTCTCTCTCTCACGTGTAAAATCAGTACATAAATATACCATCTGGTGTCTAAAATTGGTAGTTATGACTACTGCAGTGTGAGTGAGGGATATAAGCTAGTGACAACAATATGCTTTAAAAGCTCATCTACTCTGTACACATGTCTACACCACAGTAGAGTGTTACTCCAAAATCACAACATTATTGGGAAAAATGGCAATAGAAATGTCAAAATCAGCCAATCAATGGCTGGTGGCGAGAGAGAGAGATATGTCAGGGTGATGAGTTTGAGTGTGATCATGAGCAGCGAGAGGGGAGGGGGTAGAGATGGAGAAGAACAGAGGCGGAGGCACATGAACGAACACTAATGCTACTCCTCTTGGCTCACTCGTCTGCTCTACCTCACACTACGGTTGTATTGGCAGGCGATCTTTTACCTGCTTTTGGCTGGTGATTGGCGGTTCGCGGCCGATCTGGGCTCGCCTCCTCGCTGCTAACAAACTCGCTGTCGCGCTGAGGCTTAAAGCTATGCCTGTGTTCCTAGAACATAGCAGGATGATTAAATTATACTTCGTCATGTCAAAGACAAATCAATACAAATCTACAAATGACAGTAGTGGGGAAGAAACCTGTGACCAATAATATAGCCAATAGCTGAGGGTGAGGTCAGTAGTTGAGGGAGAGGCCAATAGCTGAGGGAGAGGCCTGTAGTTGAGGGAGAGGCCAATAGCTGAGGGTGAGGCCTGTAGTGAAGGATGGCTGAGAATGATACTAAGGAGACGTACCTCTTTGGGTTTGTGTTTGTTATGAGGGATGACCGTGCCATCGATAGCGCCCAGTTTGTGAGCGTCGAACGAATTCCTGTGCGCCGCCTTCGCCTCCTTAGCAGCCTGAGTGGCTTCCATTATCTTCTTCTTCATTTCCTTCATGTCTTTGGGATGAGGCGTGGCATGACGTCTCAGGCCCACCTTTTCATCGTCATCCTCATCACCAGCATCAAACTGTACCAGGCTCTTTCTCTTGTCATCCTCAATGTTATAGTCGTCTCCATCCTTCCCGCCCTCATCCAGGATCTTGAGCCGCGTGGGACCTCTCTCCGGACGCCATTCAGGCTCTGGTTTCTGCTCATCGCGTAGCAGATCCTCTGTAGACAAGTGCATGTGGTAGGTTACATATAAGTTTGCATGACATAGCAGGTCTCAGCTGAAACGTGATCAGAGACAGGAGTAGCATTCAGGGCACGTACCTTGACTTTTGCTCTTCCAGTCGGCCTGGGGTAGGAGGTAGCAGGTAAGAACTTTCTCATTCGTATCAGGGTCCGTGTCTGGCTGAAACTTGAGCATTGGTTGAGCCTGGTTCTCGCTGAGCCATATGGCATTCAGCTTACATTGAGTGATAGATTTCGGCAGGTTCCTGAGCCTGTGGGTGAGAGAATTACTGTGTGCGGGTATCACACTCTCCCAGGGGACTGGTGTCAGCGATCACTCTCACTCACCTGTTCTCAGCGACGTCGAGTACCGTCATCTCCTTGAGGTTGCCGATCTCGTTGGGAAGCCGGGAGAGCCTGTTGTCCCTCAGTGACAGCACAGACAGCGCGACTAGCTGACCGATTTCAGGGGGGACAAACTCCAGTACATTTTTATCCACGTTGAAGTGATAGATGTTCTTTAACTTTCCTATAGAAGATGGCAGGCGCCGCAGCTGGTTCTCCGTCAGTATGAGCTCCTGCATACTGTCGCAGTTGCCAATGTTTTCGTTGAGCACAAGGAGATTGTTCTCATTAGCTTTAAGTATCTGCAATCTCCGCAGACGGCCTGAAAACGAGACACGGGCAAGTCTCAGTCGGATCGATACAGTCAGCAGTTGCTATGGCAACACAACTATACTGCGGCTGGAGTGGATCAGTATTCTGCCAGTAAAACGTGGATTGCTCTGAACTGATGGGCTGAACCCTTTGAGTTGTAACCTGTCTACTGGGGGTCAAAGCGGCGCACTACAAACGTCTGCGGATAATGTTAGCGCAACGAGATTGAGAGGGGCTTACCTATGCCATCTGGCAGCTCGGACAGCTGGTTCTGCGAGAGGTGAAGGTCAGTGAGGTTGCACAGGCCGCCGATCTGCTCGGGCAGACGTACCAGCCTGTTCTCCGTGACGTCCAGCTGCTGTAGCTGCTTCAGATCGCCTATCTCCTGCATATACCCGAATACATAATGAGAATGACTCGTGCTCTCAGAACGGCTCACCTCCGTGTGTATCGGCTCACCTCCGTGTGTATCGCTGACTGCCATTGATTTAATTAGATCTGATCCCAATAAATCACGACACTCACAGCACAGTAGCATAGTGTGAGATGACACAGAGAGCTGGCAGTAATTTTGCGCAGTAATTCATCAGGATGAGTAATGCCATCGTAACTGAGCGCACTGTACCTATGACAAACCGCGCCCCAGGCTGGGGAGGAGGGAGTCAAGGAGGAGGGAGTCGGGGAAGAGGGAGGAGGGGGAAGAGGGAGGAGGAGGAAGAGGGAGGAGGAGGAAGAGGGAAGAGGGAGTCAGCGCGCGCTTCTACTGACAGTGACAGCGTAGAGACCAGAAATCAATATTTCAACATTTCGGTTTGGCTCTTACAACTGCGGCTTATCGGCTGAGATAACAGTTCAAACGTGTCTATGAGCGTGTGGTGGCGGCAGCGAATGTCAGTGGCAGCACTCACCGGCGGCAGTTCCTGCAGGTCATTGCTGTCGAGCCAGAGTTCCTGTAGATTGGGCAGCTGGCCTATGCAGGGCGGCTGGAATATAAAAACGGCATAGTCGAGTCACTCGAGGAGACACTTCACTCGATCACAACAGGCCTGATAAGATGAACGATGGTGGCGGCGGGCACAACAACAGGCCTGGCAGCAGCGTTGACTGCCCACAGTAACACATTGTAGGTCTCAGTGTAGGTAACAGCGTAGGACTGAGGCAGGGATGTGGATATGTTAGCTTATTCTTGTGAACATCGGCATAGCAGGCAATGCCAATTTATCAGAGTGACGGAGCAGACGTCTGTAACCGTAGTGTGGCGAGAATACCCACCAACTCAGACAGTTCATTGGCACCAAGATCCAACCTCTCCAAATTCGCTAGCGAGGATATAGATTGGGGCAGGGTCCTCAATATGTTCTCTCTGAGCTCCAAGGAGACTAGGTTCCTAAGGCTAAAACGAGGAACGGATTACTAGAAGGGATTACGCAGTGCGCAGTCAGATGAATGGAGTGGGCCTGAAGCAGACTCAGCAGAGCCACGAGCTATCAGAGCGTGACAACCTAATAATATGGACAAGACACCTAGTTTAGGCTTACTTCATTCACACTGCGGTACAGTGCAGTACACATAGGCTAACATATTAATGTACTGTAGAGTACAGTGCAGTACACAGAGCTACCGTCAATGACAAGGGCAACAATCCAGCGGCAGTAATCCAGTAGAGGCGACTTTGCTACTAACCTGCCCAAATCCTCAGGCAGACGGATGAGTGATATGTCATTTAAGGATACAACTTGTAAATTCTTAAGTTGGGTAAAGCTATCTGGTAGTCTGAAAGCAAAACACAAAAAATTAATCACAGCTGGAGATAGTCATTTATGTCACCATTTTACGTGGCAACTTACCTCGCTATGGGATTGGAACTGAAATCTACCACTCGTAGGTTCTTACAGTATCTGATAGATTCTGGAATCTCTTCAATATCTAGAAAACAAACAAGGCATCAACATTATCAGAGCAGATAGTTGATCAAGTGAGTGCGCTCCAATCATATACCCACAGGGCCGAGGTCCATGTGTAAATGCTACTGGTAGACTAGGGTGAAGCACCCAAGACAATAATAAATCTATCAAATTAGCTGATGACATTCCTTTATACCAAGACATTGACTGGCAGCCAATCAGCTGCCATAAGTAAACACATTCCTCTCACTAGTATGAGGGTATACTCTCAACTCGAGTTGTCAGAGTGTATATTACACCCAAACGTATGTAATCACACAACTGTTATGGCCCTAGATCCAGTACAGTATACCCAAAACTTGGAATGGCATCTCAGTACCAATGCAAGCAAGGGGAAGAAATTCGGGTTTGCGCATCATGCTGATCAGCAAACAACTGATAATCTCGATGAAAATTGAACTAACTAAAGCCAATTCCCTGCAGTCAAATCAGTAAAAACTAAAAATAGCAGGTCTGTAAGGTCATATAGTTGCAGCCGAGTGTTACTCCCACATTTATGACACACATAATATAGCACTTAAGATTAAATTCATGTACACTATCCTTACCATTTCGACTGATATCGAATTCTACTAGGTTAACTAGATTTGACAGTTCTGTACTTAGTCTCTGTATCTCATTGTCGCTGAGACCCAAAATCCTGAGCTCCACTAGCTTGAAAAAGCCCTGAAAGAAAGAACTGTTGTTAAAATCAGATAGCCTATCAGATCGGATGTAAAGAGTGAGTAATTAAATGAGCGATTAGAGGGAAACGATCGTCCGAAACTATTTACACTTAGACACATCTGAAGTAGGAAACTGTAAGGCCCGAAGTAAGAAATAACACCAACGTGGTTAGTTCTTTGGACGCGCATACGAGTAGTTCAATAATCATGCAGAAGAAGTAAAACAGATCTTACTCTGGGAAGCTCGCGTAGTTGATTTGCATCTAAGAGAAGTTCTTCCAGGCATCTTGCATATCTCAAAATTTCATCTGGAACACTTGTAAGACTACAATGGCGACGGTCTACATAATCCACTTGTCGGTTACATGCTCTGAACAGCGGAATACACTTGAACATATTTTACGAGTTCAGAGCTGATGTAGATACAAGTGTTACTTAGTTAGAAAGGTTTTCTGGGACTGAAAATAAATTACATGACAGGTAAAATAGGTCAGCAGAGAGCACAAGTTATTTCAATAGTACTCCGAGTACACCTCTACGACGGGATTCGCCGCTATACGTCATCACTAAAAGCGTAGTAGCGCCGTCTATCTGAGGAAGTCCTTCACATTTAATCTAAGTGGGGGCAACTCCTCTATATCATTCGTTTCAACCGGAAATCCTGGCATGCACTCATGAAAATACCAGAACAATAATATTCAACATCAACATGTATTTGAATCAATATAGGTTGTTATGGTCATAATAATGAGACTGAGAGTAAAATTCACTGTCACCAAAGTAGTAAAAAGTCAACAGGTTATTCTGAGTAAACAAGACTAATTCTTTTTAGGAGGTGGTCTATACTGTCCAACAACCACTGCGTGATCTCTCTCATATGGCTCAAGAGTAACCTGCTCTTTAGGTTTTATTTTCTCATTCTTGAGCTTGTTGACTTCACTGGCAAACACAGCTTCGGACTCAGCTGTGCTATCTATACAGTTGGCCTTGATAGATATGACTACAAATCCTTCGTTCTTCAAGAAATAGTGCGCATTAATAGCAACAATCCTGGCTTGGTCTGGTTGAGCGACGTCAGCGAATATACAGTCCACAGCAGAGACTAGCATTCTGTATTTGTGTGGGTGCCGGGCATCCTCAATGATGGGAATAACATTGGTGCGCTTCTTCGCCATATTTATCAGATCTCTACCACTTCTGTGAGAGAATTCCACAGCAAACACAAGGCCATCAGGACCGACTACATCTGAGACGTGGCTGACAGTAGTACCAGAGGCAGCTCCAAGATATAGAACTTTGCAGCCTGGTTTTATGTGGATATTATCCACACCTATGGGATAGAGCAGTAGTGAGTCTCATCATACACAGCAACCTTGGCAGATGTTATATCACTATGGAGAGCATTGATGCTTCTTACCGCCCATTATTGCTGCAGCAAGCTTTGATCTGAATGGGTTCCATACTCTGTACTCAATCTTAGTCTCGCCTTCCTAAAACACACCCAATACATCCAAGGCATGGATTTGAAACGGCGATCGACATAGTTTTCTACTTTGGGTTCTACTCACCTCAACGCTCATTCGCTTTTCGCCATAGACAGACTCTCCGGGAACTTGATTGAGAGTCACAAGCACATCCTCTTTGCCTCTAGCAATGAATACTCCTAAAACACGTCACTGTTCATGAAAAGCACGCAGTAAAATTTGGGTAGAGACTCAGCACACAAATTGCACGAACCTTTGTGACGATGAGGCTCAATGATGACCTTTTTACCAGCTCCGAAGCCGCCTCTGCCACCTCGTCCGCCCCGACCGCCTCGGGGACCTCCTCGAGGACTACCTCTGAAGCCTCCTCTAGGACTACCTCTTCCACCTCCTCGAGGGCTGAAACCTCCACGACCACGGCCACCTCGGAAGCCTCCTCCACCATCGTAACCACCGCGAGGTGATCCACCACCTCGTCCGCCAAAACTACCTCCACGGCCACCAAAGCCACCTCCACGGCCGCCAAAGCTACCACCACGTCCACCTCTTGGAGAAAATCCTGGAGGTCCCATCTTTAAACCACTGTTGAATAATGTTCAAGCGTGCGACAGATCGTCCGCTTCTCCCTTTGAATATAACCCACGTGCAACTGAGCGAGGATGGGGTGGGCCCGGAGTGAATGGAAGAACATTATGGATTGGTCGAACGAGTAAAATGTGTCATGATCACGTGACAGTCGTTCAGAAAGAGGCTCAAGCCGCCATTGTGACAAATTCCTGATAACACGGGGAACTACAGTACGCTGAGTTGTCTATTCCGAAACTGAACTGCAAGTGCTCGCAAGTTATTGACGGTGTAGGAAATATAAACGCTGACTTATCTCAGAGAATGTCTGCTCGTATCGACCAGGTTAGTACTAGATTTCAACTGTATTCATGGTCGATTCCACGTCCTCATGCCTGATAAGTTTTCTTGAAAGCTTCTTCCAAGATTGTCACTTGGCGATACATGATGCTTTGTATTCACCTTGTGCACACCATATTGTTCATCAGTATTTGAACTGTTAAATGACACGAACTCCTATTCCCTCATTACTTCTCTTGGAGCACGCACACCAAATGTCCGGGACGCGTAATTTACCAGAACGTGAACAAGGGTATGAAACAGCTGTTTAGTGTTATCACCTGATTTTTTTCTGTAGAGGAACAAGGGTCAGCAGAAAAATCATCAGTCTCAAAGTAAGTTGAGTAATGGCTTCTATCTCACTTGTCTAATGATTCGAATCAACCGGAAATCTCATGAATTTTATGGCTATTGTCTTGTAGCCAACAACTCCAACACCAGGGACGACTATGATTATTCCCATTTGCAAGTCCACAGTCAACCTCATCACCAGCAGGTGGATGATCATACTCTGGGACGATAAAGCCTACCTACTAGTAGTGCATAGCTTTACGAGTCCCATTATTATTCCTTCAGGTACCATATCCATCAATGCCTATCTCAAGCTCTGCCACCGACAACTATAACTACTATCCCGGTATGAATGGTTACCCATTCTTTGAGACTGGAACGTGGAACACTGCTGCCAGCAGCGAGGCTCTATCGTACCTCGGCAGTTATGGCCAGGATTATATGCAGTTTCCGTCGAGCTTTGACTATGCGTCAGCCATGTGGCCATCGTACACGAGTGACTATTCCTCATGGGGCGCCAGCTCACAGTTGGACCCTTCAAAGGTGGATAATCAGCAGTTGACGATGATGTATGCAGACTACTATCAGTCCAGTTCCAACTCCAATAGTCAGCAGCCTGCTGAGGCTAACGGAATCGATGGATTGACTAGTGCTGTGGCTAATGGTGTCGATGCTGACGATATAGATGTGGGGATCCACAGTCTGTCGATCAATGGCAATGGAGACATCAGTCATGAGACACCACCCACTGACACCACTGTCCAAGAACCCACTTCCACCAGCACCAATACCTCAGCTCCTAAAGTTGTGTCCAATGCCCCAGTGGCGCCGCCAGCACCCGGTAAGCCCATGTCCTGGGCAAATGTAGCCAGTCAACCTGCCAAACCTGTGCCGAAGCTGGCTCAACAGCCCAAGCCTACTTCGACTATGGTCCATGAAAACGGTACGTCATCTGAGAAAACTGCGCCCAAGGTACAGGCAGTCCATCCTCCCTCCCGTAATGTGTGGCAAGCGCCACGCACCCACCGCACCCAAAATGGTATATCCAGCGGCATGGCGACAACGGGAGTGGCAGCGCAGAGAGCTGTGACTGACTTGGCCACCGATCCAACATTGACTCGTCTGAGGCAGGCCAACACTTACAACCCCAAGACCTTTGACTTGACTGCAAAAAATGCCCGGTTCTTTGTGATAAAGAGCTACTCAGAGGACGACATCCATCGCGCCATCAAGTATGGAGTGTGGTGCAGCACTGAGCACGGAAATAAGCGACTTGACGCGGCATTTAAAGAGCGAGAGGGTAAGGGACCAATCTACCTCTTCTACTCAGTCAACGGCAGTGGACATTTCTGTGGCATGGCGCAGATGATGTCTGGAGTGGACTATATGACACACGCCGGAGTCTGGACTCAGGATAAGTGGAAGGGATCGATGGAAATAAAATGGATTTATGTCAAGGACGTGCCAAATGGGCAGCTAAGACACATTCGACTGGAAAACAATGAGAATAAGCCTGTGACAAACTCGAGAGATACACAAGAAGTTCCCAGCGACAAGGGTAGGCAGGTGCTTAAGATCATTCACACCTATCGACACAGCACGTCCATCTTTGATGACTTTGGGCATTATGAGAAAAAGGAAGTAGAAGAGAATGGGGATAATTCCAGCAAAAGAAAAGTTCCATCCACAGTGAGTAATGGGAGTTGTCTACACTTGTAACATCAACTCTGCAGTAACTTTGTGTGCATGATTTGGTGATGTTTGTCGTTACATTGTAGATAAAATTCGCTTATCTTATCTTGTTCTATTGTAGAATGGGTCACGGGCTTGAGTCAACAGGACAGGCTTCGCGCAGTGGCCGTTGTCTCATTTAATACTGATGAATGATTTTCTGATACGATGAAGTGATTAGATATTGGAAAACGTTTCTGACACGGCTAGAGTTTTTAAATTGCTGCTACTTTAATGCACTGGTATACCAGTCATTGAGAACCCTTTCTCTTGTGGAATGCACATTGTCACTTACTGCGTGGATAGCAGAGCTTTTGACTGGTTGTCTCTTTCTATCTCAGTTTTCTAATTTTTGGCCAATAGCTCTGTGCTAATTTCCACTCAAGTGTCATCACAGTGAGCTGCCTGAAATAAACCATTCAGCCGATGATCTACTAGTTGGTCGCATACTGTGTGTATGGTACAGATAGTCAGACATGCTGCTAGAACTCAGCAAGTTATAATACTCAAGACTAAGTTCCTCGATGAGAGCAGAGCCAAGGCTGCTTTGAGTGCTTGTGGGGTTAGAATAGTGGAGTTGTCTACTCATGGCACCAGCAATGAGCACTAAGGAAGAGACAACTCAAGTAAACTTCTGCCTATCGCTTACCATCAATGGCAGGGTAGTGTGTGTATCAGTCTCACAAACATGCTACAAGCACACTGCACTTGGACACACACTTGCATACAGCAATGTTGGCCCAGATTATACTCAGCATTGTGTAGATGATGAGAGGACTGCAGATAATGCTGGACAGACAGATTCTTGTTCCTGTTTACTAAGTTTGAGTTTTGAGGGCAGATCAATCTGGAGGCATTCAGTTATCTATAAATACATGCAAATAGCCCTGTGTGAAGCAGCCAGCCGCAGATTGATTGTTCCAAAGGGTTTATCTGATTAGCATTCTTCGGTTTCTTAGCTAAGCAAAATAAGATTGTGCAACACGGCAGGTATGATTCATGTCACGACCACAGTGTGAAGTCTACTGTTGAAACCCCCATCATCCAGTCTCTCTATCTGCCCTGTTGGCTTTGCTTTGGAGGAGGCCCAACCCAACTCTCCATTGTCCAGTCGCTGCCTGTCCTGTTTGGCCTTGATTTGGAGGAGGCCCAGCCCAGCTACATTCCAGCCCTTGCTGTTGGCATCAGGATACCTCAAGGCAATGAAGCAGCGTAACAACGCTTCATGTCATAGGAGTATCATTCGCCTGATCAAACTTACTGGCTGAATGGCAGTGGTCCAAATTCTGTTCTACTTCTGGATAAGTCCGCTGCTATTCCATTTGCCAGTGCATTGGTGGATATTGGCGAGTATATTAGCCCACACAGTTAATTATTTTCCACATGGCTGATCACGAGTATAAAATAGGAAGATGGTCTGCTTTGCCGGCCAGATTGCCTTTGACTGTGGAGTTGTGCGTCACGGTTCCCTGTTATCAACTAGATCTGTCCTAATCAGTCGGACCAAAATGTATTTCAGACAAGTGACTGTCTTCACACTCCTGCTGGTGGTAAGTAAGCAGGATATGCTCCCTGTTCAACTGCGTGTTCAATATCTGTTTATAACTGATATAATTTCCAATTGCATATAAAACCCGTTTGATGCGCAGTGGTGTTTTATCATTTTAATCTCAGTCCTTATCTTGGCCATTATGCCAGATATTTGCCATAGCTGAGAGCATGGAATGGTGCCAATTATTTGCCACTCGCCTTGATGCCTCCCACGTGGAGAAGGAGCACTTGATAGTGAATTGGAACACATACAAACAATCTGGCATTGATAACGTCTGTCCCCAGATGTGTGCGCCAATTCTGATGCCTTCCAAATCTCAAATACCATCTATGATGCGATAAAAAAAAAATCACAATTTTTTGTCTTAATTTGGTTTGAACATGTGTCTGTCACTTGTGCTATTTATTTTCTAGTGTCTGTCAAGACTCTCTGAAGCCCAGTAAGCTCACCAAGTCTTTCCTCCCTCTAGCTATACTCCTCTATAGCATTGGTCAATGTCGTCTTCTTTTATTTAGAGACTGCAGTCTGCCTGGAAACCAAGCCCTGTTCACTTGTATCATGGCACGGTTGCGCGGGGATGTAACACCCGCCCCTACCAGAGTCAGCACAGCCGCCGCTCGCCTCACCACTCTCGCTAACAGACCAACTAACGAGAGAAATGAGCCAGCAAACATCAAAACCATCAGGAGAGAATTTCGTCAGCTTCTCTCTCGAAATGTTAGTCTCACTTCAGTTATCTCCGGTTGCAGTGTGACAGACTGTAGTCACTTTTTACAACTCTCTACTTGTTTCATAGAAAGATCTGATAGCGGCGTGGGTCCAACTTGGATTCCATAGCTGTGTCGGAGGCTGCAATGGCTGCTTGAATACCGAGTCACCTCACAATAAGGGTAAAGTCCATATACGCTATTACTTGATTACAACTTTGCTTTACGCATCATTATGTCTGTCTATTTTCAGGTCTTATTGGAACATACAGGGACATCAGGGCGCTGCAGCGGAAACACGCAGACGTCCTGGACCTGGCAGACTTCATCGCGCTGGCCGCCATAGAAGCTGTGAAGGCAGGCATCAAGAATTCAAGTACGCTATCCTGACAACTCAAAACAGTCACCATTCATCAGAATGACTGATGAGAACTTCACAGGAAACTTGCAGCTGTTCTTTTCTATATATTCAACTTTGACATAAGGTTGATGTAAAGCGGGAAAGTATAAAACTATCATGCGTACATTGATGTAGACACTGGCTATGACTTGCACTAGATTGTCTAAGTAGCAACTTTCCAAAACTATTTCTTTCTTAGTTGTCACGTTGGCAAGATAATCCTTTAATATCTTGATAAATTACTCAATCGGATTATGGTCAGTTGTAGTCAACACATCTAGTAGTAACGAACAACTATAGGTTATTTGGTTACGACGCATTTTTCAGTCTTCATTCTTAGCTTTCCAATCCATCAATAGAAATGGCAGTTAATCAACTCAACGTCTTTGGGAGTTGATGTTTGGGGCAAAATACTTAACATTTCAAACAGCTCGATGGTGTACTTGATGCTATTCGCTATATTGAATCGCCTTGGGGATCCAGCAATAAATCCTGGGAGTTATTTGTTAATCCGCAGCCACTTGAGCGCAGACAGTTCCTAAAATAGCTCGACAAGCAACTTACTTGAGAAATATGACACTTTCAGAAGTTACTGAGTGACTGATTTGAAATCTCTGTTGTAGTTCAAATCGATGTGCCCATCCGATTCAGGATTGGCAGGAGGACGTGTGCCAACCCTGACAAACCAAACAAAGAGGCACACTTCCCTGAAGGCAATGACCCACACGCTGTCAACATACTTGTCACAGATTTCAGGCTATCGCGACAAGAGGCTGTCGTGCTGCTGGGTAAATATAGCTTGGCAAGAGTTCAAGGGTGTTGGCCTTGCAATTGCCAAAATATTTGGTTTTCTGCATGAGGACCTAGGGAGCCTGGCATGTGAGGTGATCAAGAATCAAGAGTGCGCATATCTGCTCCATAGATACAAATAGTTAGGATGCTGGCTTGCCGCTAACGATCTGTCTCGTATACTCTCTAGGTGCCCATAGCCTTGGAAAATGTACTGCAGCTAACACAGGCTTTGATGGACCCTGGGACTTCTCGCCTGAAAAGTTGGATAATGCCTATTTCAGAAGTATGACAGGTACTAGATGGGTGGCAGGTCCCAGTCCCGGAGGGTAAGCAGACTATCCCCTCTCCAGGTCTATGGCTGTGCTGATGGCTGCTAACGGCTGGCTGATATTTCCAGAGTAACCCAATGGAATTCTCCAGATGGCTCACGTATGATGCTTCATGCTGACCTCGGATTGCTCAAGAGTTTTGGCGTTTCTGGACGGGAAAAATTCCCATCATGTCCTACAAGTGTTGGGTGTCCTGCTGCAAGGGATGCACGCTTGGTAAGATGTGCCTAATAGCTGTAATTAAACATTTTATTTTGTATGTGAATCCTTAACTTAGAATGTCTGCTGTTTCATCAGGTCAGAGATTACTCAAGAGATCAAGTCAAGTTCCATAGGGATTTTGTCCCTGCGTTTGAGAAAATGGTCGAGAACACAAGAGATAGACTGAGAAATCCTTAGACGACATTCTCTTTTCACCAGATTTTCGATATGATTTTGGGCCAGGCAAGATGGGACTAGCACACAGCTATAGATTATTTTAGGGCTTCATTCTTGACTGCTTCAGCTTTTTATCATCACATTCCGCTCACATGGACTTTATCACTTTTTATTTTCAACTGTTTTTCTCCAGAGAATATACCATTTGATAAACAAGCGTAGAGTCTGATGACGTTAATATCAACACCACTACATATCAATGTCAACAACAAAGCTATTCATCACGCCTGTAGGTAAAAACTACCAATGAGCCAAAAATAGTTTCTTTGAAATATTTCATCATAAGGGTGCCGGCGCAAGCGACGAGTACATGACCGCAAATACGATGGGCATGGAGAGCACAACTCTAATTATTCTAATCTGAGTAGAGTATTCGAAGTATTTTACGTAGGAGATAAGAAAATCTTGCCAAGTTACATCTTGATAACTGGGCTGCATGACATCTGGGCTTCTACAAACTATGGCTCTTTATTGTGTACAGGCATGAGCATGTTGTTCGAAAATGGGAGATTACTCATTATATAGATAGTGAGTTATAATGCTAATTCAATTGATGTTTTTGTGCGATAGAAGGCAACTAGTAACTGTTTGGCAGGTGATCAAATTTTTGATGTGGTCAAAATGTCGTGTGACCCAGTTGTCATAGAAAGTCATCCATCATCTCAAGCTGGATAGGAGCAAATTTTTGTTACCGATAACTTGTAGTATCACTTCGCTGATGCATACCATAGCATCGTGCAATATAGTGAAAGATAAATTTCGTTTTAATTTCATATGGATAGACGTAAGTCACGCTGCCACTTCCACCAACGAGCAGAAGCTGTCAAAGATCAGTAGCTAGCATTCTGCGTTCTACCAATACGATATATTGTGGGTAGGTAGGTAGGCAGGTTAAAATTTGGTGCATTGAGTGAATAGCTACTTGATGACTGCGCTTTATATAACCAAACGAGGAGAACATACAATCTATGTGGATTCATATGTTCAACTTCGACATGCTTCAACTCTCGAGTCAAGTCCAGAGCGACTCTATCTGAGCCTCTCTAATTCGCCTTTTTGGATTTGCTAGTCTAGGCTAACCTTCAAAGGTAGACTTGTGGTTTTGTGAGGGAGATGTGATCGACGAGTGACAGCTAAATGAGAGGCAGCTCTTGCTTCCAACTAATTCAAGCAGCATATATCACACCGTATCTGGCTGGAGCATACCGCATGGAACGCAACCATCATGGTTAAAAGATAATTACGTGTATTACAAGTAATCGTACTACAACAATGCGAAACATTGCTATAAATCCCTGCTGATTTGATGATACACTGCATAATTATCACTACCTTTTTGATGGCAAACATTGATCAGGTGATACATCGTGGCTGACATATTTTTCAGCAATAAGACGTATGCAATGAGCTTTCTTGAGGAGCTGGCAACGCGCAAGCGATCTCTGAAGCCTGCAGAGACCCGAGTAACCACTTGCACTGGTGCGCAGTACGTGGAGCCTAGATCCGAGATACATTCTAATGCCAAACAAAGTTTTTCAGGCCGTCCTCCTAACCTGATTCTGCAGCCAACTGCGTGCTCAGGGTATGTGGTGGATGAGAAACCTGACCTGCAGGTTGGTCAAGTGACGGAAAACTTACTAATAGGTAGGCATACACTACCTGGTAAGCCTGAAATGCAGACCATTATGTCTGACACACTGCTGATGCTACAGGGTCAGCAGATGCAGCTATGGATACACAACTCTTACAAGACCTGACAGTGACTCACATACTGACTGTTGCGCCTATGGAGCATTATAGACCACCAGTGGCAGCCAAACACACTTGTCTCAATATCCTCGACTTGCCAGAGACCGATCTCAGCCAGTATTACTCGGATGCATTTACATTCATTGATGATGCAGTGGCCAGCGGTGGCCGAGTGCTAGTGCACTGCAATGCAGGGGTCTCCCGCTCGGCTGCAATAACACTGGCATACCTCATGAAATCTCACACACTCTCCTATGAAGACGCTTGGTCGCTGCTGAAAGCTAAAAGGCCAAGTATCAATCCAAATTTTGGATTTATCTTGCAACTCAAGAACTATGAAAGGCAGTTAACGGAAGTAACTAAAGATGAACTCATGGCTTAGATATCACTCAAAATATACGTATCTTGTGACAAAAATAAATCCTTTCCTGAAGGTAACTGACAGGTAAACTGAGTATATGACTAGGTCTGTTTATTGTGCCTCTGTCGATTCCCTGCCGGCATCGTCTCAGTAGCGTTTGTTTCCCTTCCTGCCTGGGGCGTATTTCTGTAACAATCACAGCACACCTTGGGGAGTGCTACACAACAGTAACAGAGCGAGAGATTTGTGGCTGATTTTTTCAGTTACCTTGAGGAAGTAGAAGTCAATCTGCATCCTCTTTGGGCAGTTCACCATCCGGTGTCTTGTCGTCAGACAGTAGGGGCAGCCCATTCTAAAGTAAACGGTCCGCGCCTCTTCACAGTTCTCTGCGCAGTGACCCTCTGCCTTGCATATTATACAGGGCCCTGACTGATCCATTTTTCTGACTGGTTTCACTGGGCAGGACCTTACAAAGTGGTCTGCACTGCCGCAATGGTGGCAAACATGTCTGTAAGACAGCGGTTACAAGTCACGTTACAAGTCAGTCTCCATCGAACGCGGGTGTGGTAAATTACGCTTTGACTAACCTGTCTCTGAACTGCGGCTGCGCAACATAACTTCTGTTAGTGCTGGTGGTTTCATGATTGAAAGCGGTCTCATTCCAGTCGTCCTCACATGTTTGGGCAGCTCCACTGGAGCTGGGATCCCATCTCTCCTGTGTACCGGTCTGCACTGCACTGCCATCTTGTTCAGGTCGTCCTGAGTCCTCGGACACTGACGTGGTGAGAAATAAAAGTTTTATCAACAATATAATAGCAGTAAGACACACAAGTGTAGCAGGACAGACTGTGTCGCTGGAGGGATGGTAGGCTGCATACCTGGAGGGCTGGTAGGCTGCTGATTGGATGAGAAGCTGCTACACCCAATAGTGCTGCCGCTGGGAGAGGTGACTGTTGTAGATGTCGATCCACTCGGCGACGGTGAGACATCTCGATTCTGGAGAGAAGGTAGGCTGACTGACGTCCGTCCAGGTCTGTTTATCCAGTCTCTACATCATGTATCATGAAATTAAACTGTGGCAGATAGAAGACCGAACTGTGAATGATGGAGGTGATGAAATGTAGAATCACTGGTCACAAGTTGGTTACAAAGTGACCTAAAATCTAGTTGCATCATAGTCCTAAATGCATTACGACTCGGGTGCTCCTCCCTCGTATATTATCTGCAACGTCGCTTATGAAACTGACCTGATAATATGTCTGTTGGGCAATGAAACTTTGGTGCTGCTCAACCTTCTGAGTGACGGCTGTGAGCTCGTATCCCAGCATGCATCGCGAGTATCATCAGACGACAAGGCGGAGTGTTCGTGGTGGCCTTCAGACCTTGGAGAGTCCCTCCTAGACGGCTTGACTTTCTTCTTTGACTTTTTTCTCTTTAGTTTGCTGTCAGGGACTTGATTGGACGGATAGCTGGAGGTTGGAGAGATGATTATAATCAGGCAGACGACAGAGTGGGATTAACTGGTAGCCAGGAGCCACCAGGTACGCCTTGATCAGCTCCGTAAAAGACAAATCAAATCTTGGATCAGACAATATTAAGAAGCCACTGTTGGCGATTTGGAAACTACCGCATACCTGGTTTCCACGTCAACAGGAGCTGAAAGGGTGTCGTCAAGAGCTTCTGATGTGCAGCGGTATGAATCTCCCTGAATTGGATGAAGGTGATGAATATATGATGGTGGAAAGTGAATGTAAGACCGAGGCTCACTAACCGTGCCGCCTGATGATCCACACCGACCCACTGCTGCCTCTGACTCAACCTGAGCATTGTGGGAGGCGAGGGGAATGAGGTGCCTATGAACCAGCTCCGATTGGGCAGACGTTGACTGAACTGGTTCTGTGCTGTGTTCCAGTGCTTCACAAGTGATAGCGCTGACACACACCTCAACTGAGCCTTCATCAACAGAGCTTTCAATACAGATGTCTGCTTCTGGGCCATTGAGTTCAGAATTTATTTCCACAGACTCGGCAGACGGATCTGCTGCACCCTCAACAGTAAGGTTGGGGCTGGCGTGTACTGAGTTGGAGGTAGACAACTCCGTGTGTGAATCGGCTGACTGGCCGTTCAGAGAGGCGGAGATTGAGTTGGCTGATGCAGCCGTAGCATCTGCAAATATGAAGTGGTAGCAGTGATGGCGGTAGTTGATAAGGCTGGGTACGAGCAATGCCAGCAGGTATTTAGCTGCCCTTACCTGGAGGAGAGTTGGACGTGTGCTGCGCGGTACCGGGGCTAGCAGAGCTCGCTACACCCGAGTCATCGAGACATTCTCCTGCAAATCAAGCAACGACATCTGTTAGCAGAAATACACATCTGTGAATAAATGGCACAGCGCACAGTAGACATAGGCATAGTGACCAGAAGTGGGAAGTTGACCATCATCCTTCATGGAACATAATTCCCTCCGATATTCTACACTTCCATTGACAATGCGGATGTCCTTGTGATTAATGGAGCCCTTGGAGCCGGAGCACGCGACACCTGAATAGGTGAAGCGGAATAGAATCAGACGGGGTGCTTGACATTGCAAGGATAGTAGCAGTGGATGCCAGAAAACGGAGAGACAATCTGTGCTGATCGATCACAGAGCATCGCCAGCAACAGCAGCTCTCCGTCATCAAGCAATACACTTGAAATTGTTTCATTCGCAGTTTAACCATTTCTGTAAATGATCACTTCCACAACACTACCTTCTGAACGGTGTCGTTGATAGAAATCGCAATGTAATCACCATGTCCTACCAATCTACACAACTGTGCCGCATACATGATGAATTCGGCCAACAAAAAACTGCCATCTGGCTGTCTAGCACACTGCAGTGGCCAATTCCTGTACTGAGCAATAACTATGTCTATGCCGCTGTGGGATGAGGATCAGTAGATTTACTGGCTGTACTTACGTCGCTCTTCTACTAGCCTGTTGAGAGAGACACTGTCAGGCGATTTGTCACTGAGTTCCACATACCAAACTGGTACGGCGACGTGCTGCGCTGTCTACAAACCGTCATTTACCGCGTCAGAACTGCTCACTGCCATGTGACAATGCAATGATAGAGTTTATATATTGATGTTTATTAAACCTTTCGGTGTACAAACTTGGCAGCGAAGACACGCGGTTTTCCTTTGGCGTCTTTTATCGAGTCGTTGAAGAGCCACTTGGGCTCCAGACCGATCTGAGCATGTTCGCCAGGGTATAGGGAGCACGGCACAGCCTACAGCAGCACGCATAGACGCAATGCCTAGACGACAGCGAGCGGGATCAACTAACTTTGGGGGAGATAATTACTGACCAGGAAGGGCAGCTTTATGTCATCTTCGGAGCACTGAGCAAGTCGTGAATGAACCACTTCTAACTTATAGCCTGAGTCCGCGACAATAACTGCCGCCGTCGGCCCGCCTCTCTTCTACAAACACACTAGCATGAGAACGGGAATTTGGGGGAGTAACAGGGTCAAAGTACTGACCGATTACTGAGAGTAAACAGTAAAACAGTCAATAAACAGTCAATATCAGAATATGGATGGGTTCCAATGCCAAACCCTAAATGCCATCAATGACACAGATTACATGCCAGGCTGCATACGCAACCAGTGACTTTTTGCTTCTCTGAGATCAGCCCAGCTGGAGAGATACTTGGAGCCACCGGTTTTTACCCTGATCAGAGTTCAAACATGCCTACTGCCATTACGCCCACTGCACAGTTGACACACACGGGAAATGAATCAGTAGCATTTGGCACTGGGGCTCAATCTGCCAACGCGACTACAGCATATGGCCACTCTTGCTGTGATGAGGACAAATTTGTAATATCACCAAAGACCTTCCCCTTCTAAGACGTCAAGGCTTTTTGAGTGATATAGTAATTTTTGATTCAGGAACTCGAGTTTTCTTCTTCCCCATCTGGCCCGGCCCAACACCAAACGATTACGGTGACTTTTGTCAAGTATGGTATATTTTTCCGTGTATGCATAGGCGGGAAAACCGAAGAATGGGCAGGGGAAAACTACCGTAGCTCTCCTTATTTGCACCTGAATTTAATCAATCTCGCAAGTTGCTGGGTATATCCTACCGATCTTCACTAATAATGCTTACAATCACCTATTAAACAATAATAAGCCAATATATCACTCATAAGTTGTTCTGCGAGCTTCGTTCAACTTGACTGGGCCAGATGGGGAAGAAGGCAACTCCTATATATAAGTCGATCTAAGATCCAGGGTAGCCTTGACCTCTTAGAAGAGGGAGGTCTTTGGTATTACTGTAGTTGTAACACCCCTAATTCATCCGAGGGTGGAGTCACAATGGCAGTCACTGGGTCTATGGCACTAATCTCCAGGAAACCCCACTTTCCTAAATCAACAACTGTGCACCTAGACTGACAGGCTAACTGACACATGCACTAATCCCTCATTCACTATGCTTCCATGCCCACTGATCTAGTGTGTCGTATGCTCATGGAAAGAGTCTTTTGCATGTGCCACATGATGAATATTGTACAAAATTGTACTGGAAAATCTACCTATACCGACTGAAGCCTTACAGTGAAGGATAATAATTGTAGGGCCATCGAAGTAAACACCCACAGAAATCACAATCAGTAGCCACAGTTGCAGCTATCATTATAGACAAGAGTATAAATTATGACAATAAAAGTTACAAACAACAACATATTTGACAAAGATCGACTGCATGGAATCCGAGATTGATTCATGCTCACATGCCAAAAGATTTCATCTAGATATCCTAGAACTGATTTACAACTCTATATTTCAAAGTGAAGGTCAATCCTATCTCCCCAACTACAGCTGGTTGAATTTTCCCATGTTTAGTTTTGCACACCCCATTTCTTGTGGTTTCTACTTTTGTTCTAATTTCCAGTTTGTTCCACTTTGTGTCTGCAGTATTTATCAAGCCACTGACACTGCCTTACAGTAAATTTGCCAAGGGTCTCTACATTTCAATCATATGCTCCTTCAAAGTTGGCATACTTTTCCCAATAGCAATTGAAGTTCTGAGTTATGACTAAAATACCTCTTGCTAGAGCCAAACCAAATTACACACTTTGGGAAAAAATGTCCAAGCTTTGATCATAAGAGTTGTGAAAAGCCAGAATAGTTCTCAATATAATATTTACATGTCTGTAATACATTACAGATCATGCATCACTTCACACGTAGCAAACTATGGCCTGTGTAAAAGCAGTAGTATAGTCCGTTTTCTCAGACAACTATAATGAATGTAAAAGAATTTTTTACGTTCATGACAACAAACTACGGAATGCTGGAGTCATGTCAGTTGAAGAGAGTTATTGCGCAATTGTTCCTTTCCTATGAATGCCAGGGTGAGACCACACCTACCCTGAAAGTCAGCAAAACTGTCCCAATGTTGCATATGTTGCTATGTTATGTAAATGAGCTTTCTACCAAGGCTGATTTTAGTTCACCATGTAAAAGAATTTATCACCATCATATGATTTATGGTAACGTGAAGCTGGCAGCATTCTCTGTCTTTGAACCTATTGAGCATTTCAGAGAGATAGCCTGAGGTCACCAAACAGATAGCCTGAGGTCACCAAAATTAAGTCCCATGAATTAACAGCTGTAAGTTTAGAGCAAATAATTTGGCTAAAGCCCACAGTAACTTCAGGGCATATGTCGGTACACTTATCTATAGGGTTAATATGGCTTGTCATATGGGCTGACCTGCTGGTTGTTGTTGACATGGGGGTCAGTGACGACAGCGCGGTGCCACACACTGTCTTCCGGGTGGTGTACCATCACTACCATGCCAGTATACAACTGATCAGGGATGTCGCTGTAACGCTGACTCTCTCCAATGATCAGTCGCTGCCTAAAACACCAGCACTACGTCATTGCTGACCTTCAAACTGCGTGTGTAAAATTTCATATATTACGCATTACCTGCACTTGTAGGCAAGCTGATACAAGGGAGTTGTCTTCTCAATAGGCACATTAAGCTTTAGCCAGAAAATGCCATCTTTGTCTATGGCGTTGCAGCAGACGTCCTTGACATCACCCGGGGCGAGAGTCAGAGAATTGATGAGGTCATCATCTACCACTGCAACGACACAGAAAGTTTAGTGTAACAGGAAACTAAAGATTGCTTGTAGGGGGCGCTGTTTGTGGAAGGAGAGGGGGAGCTCAACACCCTCCTCTAGTGAAATAACTATTAACATGACTGAAACAAGGAGGCAACAAAGTGAATATGAGTGTCACTATGCTGATATAAAAGTACAGGAGCACACAACTCCCAATACTGTTTTGTTCAACCCTAAAATCATATCTAGCTTGAAATCTTGTAGACTATCCCATTGCTTGCTAAGGCCCAGTGTGAACTCGCTGAGGACCAGTGTGAACTATGCGGCAATTCACTTGTGGAGGTAGAAAACGAGAGAGGGGGAGGGAGAAAGGGTGGGAGAAGGGCAGGAGGGAGGGAGAGAGGAGGAGGGAGAGAGCGTAGGGAGGAGGCGGCAGGAAAGGCAAAAAGGGGGGGGGGGGGGCGGGG
>ERZ1740065.207-NODE-207-length-28516-cov-8.711289_pt1 | contig 28516 bp, 30 predicted proteins | sample MGYA00581738_ERZ1740065 | MGnify/ENA primary metagenome ERZ1740065 (study PRJEB43018, sample SAMN04849749) | marine metagenome | isolation source: floating plastic debris | place: Pacific Ocean | collected 2008-09-01 | study: EMG produced TPA metagenomics assembly...
CGAGCCCGCGCCCACTTACCGTCATTGCGAGCCCGCGCAGTGGGCGCGGCAATCTCCTGACGCCGCGCCGGCATCGGGAGATCGCCACGCGGCCTGCGGCCGCTCGCGATGACCGGCGGAAGCTGCGGCCGCTCGCGATGACCGGTGGAAGCTGCGGCCGCTCGCGATGACGGATGGTGGCTCCCTGGGTTTGCAATGACCGGTACGGTACCGCCGCCCGCGGTTGCCGCCGACGCACGCCACGACATAGCATCACACCACCGCCAGCCAACGGAGTCCCGCCATGTCTGAGTTCATTGAGAAGATGCCTAAGTGCGAGCTGCACGTTCATCTGGAAGGCACGCTCGAGCCCGAGCACATTTTTGAGTTGGCGCAGAAGAATGGCGTCGAGCTTGAGTACGACTCGCCGCAGGCCGTGATTGACGCCTACGACTTCAACGATCTGCCGTCATTCCTGGCCATCTACTACGCCGGTATGAACGTGTTGCAGACTGAGCAGGACTTCTACGACCTGACCTACCGCTATTTCGAGCGCGCGTCGGCTGACAACGTGCGTTACGTCGAGCCCTTCTTCGACCCGCAGGGGCACACGACGCGTGGCGTGACATTCGAGACCATCATCGACGGCATCGTGCGCGCACAAAAGGACGCCGCCGAAAAACTGGGCGTCGAGTCGAACCTCATCATGTGCTTCCTGCGCGACATGAGCGCCGAGTCGGCGATGGAACACCTGGAAATGGCCAAGCCGCATCTCGACAAGATCATCGGTGTCGGCCTCGACTCCGACGAGAAGGACAACCCGCCGCTCAAATTCGCTGAGGTTTTCGCGAAGGCGCGCGAGTGGGGGCTCAAGCTAACGATGCACTGCGACGTGGACCAGGACAACAGCGTCTCGAATATCCGCGACGTGGTGACCAAGATCGAGGTCGATCGCATCGATCACGGCGTGAACTCGCTTGAGGACGACGCACTCTGCGACGAGATTGTGCGCCGTGGGCTGGGTTTGACGGTGTGCCCTGTTTCCAATACGTTTTGTGCCAGCTCGCTGACCGCCGAGGAAATTCGCACGATGTTGCAAAAGGGCATGCGCGCGACGGTGAACTCCGATGACCCGGCGTATTTCCGCGCCTACATGACCGATAACTTCAAGGCGCTGTCGGAGCAGGGCGGCCTGACCGATGACGAGCTCGTGCAGCTTTCGCGCAATGCGTTCACCGTCAGCTGGCTCGATGACGCCCGCAAGCAGTCCTACATCGAGGCGCTGGACGCCTACGTGGAGGCGGCGCGCGCGGCCTGAACAGCAGGCCTCCTTCCGTGCGCACCTGGATCCGCAATCCGCTCGCAGCCTGGACGGGCAGCGACGCCGACGCCTCAGGCGGCCTCGTGGTCGATGGCGCGCACATTGTTGAATGCCTAATCGCGGGCGCTGAACCGGAAGCCGCCTGCGACCAGGTGTTCGACGCCAGCGATTGCGTGCTGATCCCAGGGCTCGTCAACTGCCACCACCACTTCTACCAGACGCTGACGCGGGCCCTTCCCGCGGCGCTTAACAAAGAGCTCTTCCCCTGGCTGCAGGCGCTGTACCCCGTCTGGGCGGGGCTGGATACGCGTGCCGTGGAACTCTCAACGCACCTGGCGCTGGCTGAGCTCATGCTGTCGGGGTGCACGTTGGCCAGTGATCACCACTACCTGTTCACCGACGCCATCGACGACGCCATCGACATCCAGGCAGGTGTTGCGCGTGAACTCGGTGTGCGCGTGGTACTCACGCGAGGGTCGATGAGCCTCGGTGAGAGCGCCGGCGGCCTCCCGCCCGACCGCGTGGTGCAGTCGCCCGAACACATCCTTGCCGAAAGCGAGCGGCTCATTGCGCGTCACCACGAGGCCGAACCCGGTGCGATCGTGCAGATCGCGCTCGCGCCGTGCTCACCCTTCTCGGTTACCGATGACCTCATGCGCGACAGCGCTGCGCTCGCGCGGCAGCATGGCGTACGCCTGCACACCCACCTTGCTGAGACGCAGGATGAGAACGACTTCTGCCTGTCATTCGTTGGCAAGCGACCGCTCGACTACCTCGAGGATCTCGGCTGGGTCGCTGACGACGTCTGGCTCGCGCACGGTATCCATTTCGAGGACGCCGAAGTCGCACGGCTGGGTGCGGCGGGCGTGGGCATCTCACACTGCCCGAGCAGCAACATGGTGCTGGCCTCGGGGACCTGTCGCGTGCGCGATCTCGAGGCTGCAGGTTGCCCCGTGGGTCTCGGGGTGGATGGCTCGGCCTCGAACGACAGCTCCAATATGATCGGCGAGGTGCGTCAGGCGTTCTTGCTGCAGCGCCTGCGCGACGGCAGTGCGCAGGTGACGCATGACGATGCGTTGCGTTGGGGGACTGTGGGCGGTGCGCGCCTGTTCGGGCGCGACGAGCTCGGCACACTCGCGCCGGGTCAGGCCGCAGACTTTGGTTTGTACGCGCTCGACGAGCTGCGTTTCTCGGGCGCCGGCGACCCGGTTGCAGCGCTCGTGCTCTGTGGCGCGCACCGCGTGCAGCACCTCATGATCGCGGGCGAATGGCGCGTGCGTGACGGCGCCATCCCGGGGCTCGACATTGAAGCGCTGCGGCACGAGCATGCGGCCGCGGCGCAGCGGTTGGCGGCGGGGTAGCCGAGCGAGATTGCCGCGCCCGCTTCGCGGGCTCGCAATGACGGGGGCTTTGGCATGCGGGCTCTCAATGACGGGATGCCCGTCGCGGGGACGTGGCGACAACACACCGTCATTGCGAGGAGCGCAGCGACGCGGCAATCTCCTAAGTCCGCACCGACCACGGGAAGCTCGCCATGCGCCACGTCCGACTCCTTGCCGCCCTTGTTGCCACCGTTCTGGCTGCCAACGCCATGGCCGGGCACCACGAGAAACCCGAGCACAATGCGCTGATCATCCAGGCCGACTTTGAGGGCATGGTCATGGCGGGCGTCGCCAAGAGCGTGAGCAAGAAGCTCGAAGTCTTCAACGTGCGGCCGCTGATCTCGCTCTACGACATCCGTGCGGCCAGCGAGACGCTCGCCTACAACGCGCAGACCTGGCCAGAAGGCACCGTATTCGTGTCGGTCGTCGACCCGGGTGTAGGAACTGCGCGCAAGTCCGTAGTGCTAGAGACCAAGAACGGGCTGTACTTTGTGAGCCCCGACAACGGCACACTATCGGGCGTAGCCGACGCCTATGGCATCTCCGCGGTTCGCGAAATTGATGAAACCGTGAATCGCCGCCCCAATACCGAGTGGGCGCACACGTTTCATGGTCGGGATGTCTACAGCTACACAGGCGCACGACTCGCGGCCGGGGTCATCAGTTTCGAGCAGGTGGGTCCGCTGCTCGAGCCCGAAGTGATCCAGCTCGAGATCAGTGCTGGCACCTACGAAGAGCGGGTATTTGAAGGCCAGGTGGCCGGTGGTGTCGATCGCCTCGGCAACATCTACTTCAATATTGACCGTGAACTGTTCGAGCGCGATAAGCCTGAGTACGGCGACATCTACGAGATCGCGATCACCAACCGCGAACGCATTGTCTGGGAAGGCGCAATGCCCTACGCCAAGTCGTTCGGTGCTGTGGCTGTCGGCGAGAACTTGCTGTTCATCAACTCTTCGGGCCTGCTGAGTATCGCCATTAATCAGGGCAACTTCGCCGAGGCGAACGGCATCGGTTACGGCGCAGATTGGCGCATCAGCGCGCGGAAGCGGCGGTGATTACCCCCTCACCGTCATCGCGAGCGGCAGCAGGCCGCGCGGCGATCTCCGGACGCTGGCGCCGCGTTGGGAGATTGCTACGCCCGCTGCGCGGGCTCGCAATGACCGTGGTTGTTGCTGCCACGCTGACAGCCTGTGTCTCCCCCGTCCCACTGCAGCAAGAAACCACCGACATCACCCTGCGCTCTCGCGGTGCCGATGTACCGGCCACGGTCGTCCTGCCCGAGCGGCGGATGCGTGAGGCTCTGCCGCTCGTCATCCTCATCCACGGCCACGGCGGGACGCGTCACGAAGCAGGCGGTTTCACACGGCTGGCGGCGCAGCTTGCGAACGCGGGCTACGCCAGCATCCGCATGGACTTCCCGGGCTGCGGCGACAGCACGGAGCAGTTCTACACAAACAGCCTCGGAACGATGCTCCAGGACATCCAGACGGCGCGTGACTGGGCCACCGACAACATCGGTGTAAACCCAAAGCGTGTGGGGCTTGTCGGGTTCAGCATGGGCGGTCGGCTCGCAGCCCTGTACTCGCGAGAGCCGGGCGGCATCGACACGATGGTGTTCTGGGCGCCCGCGGTCGAGAACGGTGCCGGGCGGATGGTCGATTACGTGGGTGGGCCCGAGACCTGGGCGCAAATGAAAACGACGGCGGCGCGCGACGGTTTTGCGCCATTCACGACCTTTTGGGGCCAGGATCAGCAGCTGGGTCCCGAGTGGTTTGAAGATCTTGAAACGTCACGCCCGCTCGATGACATCGCGGCCTTCGAAGGCGCGCTGCACTTCGTGCACGGCAGTGCCGATGCGGTCGTGCCCCTGGAGACGTCGGCCGCGGCACTGGGCGCCGCGGTGAGCGCTGAGACGGTGAGTATCACGATTCTCGACGGCGCCGACCACGGCTTCGGCTTGTTTGCCGAGGAAGACCTGTACTCGCAGAAGCTCATCGACGCGACGGCGAGCTTCATCGAAGCCGAGCTTTAGCCTGCGGCATGGCCGGCGAACGCCAGGGCGGTGCGCCCATCCTGACGCTCGGGCTCGTGATTGCGGGTGCCGTGCTGGGGCTTGCGGGTACGGACCTCGTGCTGCCCGCCGTGCCCAGCCTGCCCGAGACGCTGGGGGGCGACGCCACGCAGTCTCAATATGTGCTGGCCACCTACGTCGCAGGTGTGGGGCTTGGCCTGCTCCTGTTTGGCGCGCTGGGTGGTCGCTTTGATCAGCGGTGGTTGCTCGTGTTCGGTGTGGCCGGTTTCGGTGCTGTGTCTTTACTTGCGACGCAGGCGGACTCGATGCCGGCGCTCATTGCGTTGCGGTTTGTGCAGGGAGTTTTCGCGGCTACCGCCCCGGTGTTTGCACCTGGCATTATTCGCGCACTCTTCGATGAGCGCGGTGCCATTCGCGCGATCGGCGCCTTGGGCAGCATCGAGTCCCTGACCCCGGCGCTGGCACCCATTGCAGGTGTGGCCTTACTCGAAGCCGGCGGTTGGCGCCTGAGCTTCACGGTCCTGGCAGCGCTGTCTGCTATTGCGGCTTTCGGGCTGCTGCTCATTCGCAACCGCATCCCGCACGTCGAGCACAAGCGCGACGGCACGGGTTACGGCGCGCTGCTCGTGAAGCTCCCCTACCTCCGACATGTTGGCGCGCACTCGATGACGCTGGGCGCATTGCTGACGTTTGTGTTTGGCGCACCCGCCGTGATCGTCAACAGCATGGGCGGCACGCTGACCGACTTCATCATCATGCAGGTCTGTGGCATTTCGACCTTTATCGTCGCGGCCAACGGCGCTGAGTTCTTCGTGTCGCGGTTTGGCGGCGAGCGCATTGTGCTGTTCGGATCGGCGCTGTCGACGCTCGGCATCATCGCAATCAGCATTTACGCGCTTGCAGGCGGCGCCGAGCCGCTCTGGCTCGTGCCGCTGTTCATCCCCATGAACTTTGGCCTGGGGCTGCGTGGGCCGCCGGGGTTTTTCGCTGCGATCGTCAACGCGGACGGCGACGATGCGCGCGGCTCGGCGCTGCTCATTCTCGCGGTGATGATGGCGACGGCGCTGGGTACGTCCGTAGCCGCGCCGATGATCGACGGTGGGCTCGTGCCGCTGGCGCTCGTAAGCCTCGCGATGTCGGTGCTGTCTCCGGTTCTGCTCCTGACCCTGCCAACGGGCAAGGTGCTCATGCAGGACTGAGTGCTAGTGTGCGCCGGCGGCTTCCTCGTGCCGGAGCTCCGCGAGCTCGCGCCCAAGGAAAAAACTGATCGCCGTGCGGATCACCACAAGCGCTGACACGAAGACGAGATCCATGAGCTCGCGCGAGATCACCGTGTGAATAATATCCGAGGCGATCATGAATTCGATGGCGATGAGGATGTAGGTGCCAAGCTCAAGTCGTACGCGCTGGCACTGCACCATCGTGTAGCCCTGCCTGAACCGGCTGAGCTCGAGCGCAACAAAACTGAATGCCGCGCGAACAAAACCGTAGAGGACGATGGCGATGCCGATCAGATCGATGTAGCGCGCGATGTCTTCGAGCGTGTGGTGTAGCCAGTCCATAGTGCCCCCCGGTTCTGGTCGTGGCTTGCGTTCTGTGTCGGCGAAGACCGCCACCCGCAGCGAGTTATTTCACTGGCGTCTTGCTCTCGCGATCAACGTGCCCACTTGGGCAGCTCGTCGAGGCGCGTGGCCGTAATGAGCTGGTCACCCGCGGGTGCCGTGACGACGAGCGTCTCCTTGTCCGCCTCGACAATGTCGTTGCAGTAGAAGTTGTTGGTATCGACGTCTCCCGACTGCACGGTGACGTCCTCGGCCAGGTCGACGAGCAGCCAGGCCTCGAGCAGGAAGCAGGCCTTGCCCGGTCGCTCGTCCCAGCGGCCGAACACGTCATAGCGCGTCTGCGACTCTGCGTAGAGGTTGTAAGCGGCGAAGGTATTGTCGTCGAGCAGCTCATAAATGGACACGCAGCTGCCATCCTCGGCCTTGCCCGTGCACCAGATGCCTGAGTGCTGCAGTGACTCGGCGGCCAACGACGGCGATACCACCAGCGCCAGGGCAAGTGCCACTGCTTGAATAGGTCTACGGATCATGCGTCATCACCTCCCGTCCCATGGCGTAAGTAGCGCGAATGCGCTGCGCGCCGTCGACGATGAGCGACACAAACAGCGACTCCTCGATTGAGGTCGCAATGGCGTGGCGACGCGCCGCAACCGGAGTGCCGCCCATCTTGATGACGGCGATATCGGCTTCCATACCCTTGCGAAAACTGCCGATCTTGTCATCGAGGTGGAGCGACTCGGCACCGCCCAGCGTGGCCAGGTACAAGGCGCGGAACCCCGTCAGCGATTGCCCCTGCAATTGCAGCACCTTGTACGCCTCGCCTCCCGTGCGCAACAGACTGAAGCTCGTGCCGCCGCCGATGTCGGTGCCGAGGCCGACGCGCACACCGTGTGTCCGTGCCCGGGCCAGGTCGAACAAGCCGCTACCCAGGAACAGGTTCGACGTGGGGCAGAACGCGGCGGCGCAGCCGGCGCGGCCCATGTTTGTGAACTCCTGGTCCGAGAGGTGGAGGCAGTGTGCAAAGACACTGCGCTCACGCAGCAAGCCGGCGCGCTTGTACACGTCAAGATAGTCATCCGCCTCCGGGAACAGCTCGCCGACCCAGGCGATTTCGTCAGGATTCTCGGCCAGGTGCGTGTGCACGAGCGTGTCCGGAAACTCGTTGGCAAGCTCGCCCGCGAGCCGCAGCTGCTCATTGGTGGACGTGGGTGCAAACCTCGGTGTGATGGCGTAGTGCGCACGTCCGTTGCCGTGCCAGCGCTCGATGAGCTCTCGGCTTTCACGGTAGCCCGACTCGGCCGTGTCGCAGAGGTTCTCGGGGCAATGCCGGTCCATGAGCACCTTACCCGCGCCCATGCGCAGGTTGTAGCGCGCCGCAGCCTCAAATAGGGCGTCCACGGAGTGCGCGTGCACCGTGCAGAACACGAGCGCCGTCGTAGTGCCGTTGGCGAGCAACTCGTCGACGAAGAACCGCGCCGTCTCGTCGGCCACAGCGCGATCGGAAAAACGGGCCTCGGACGGGAACGTGTAGTCGTTAAGCCAGTCGAGCAGCTGCTTGCCGTAGCTCGCCAGAACGTCGACCTGCGGGTAGTGCACGTGGCAGTCGATGAAGCCCGGCACGATGAGGTGTGCATCGTAGTGCGTGACCGGGAGCGTCTCGGGCAAGGTCTTGAGCAGCGCTTCGGCGGGCCCGAGTTGCGCGATTCGCCCGTCTTCAATGACGAGCAGGCCATCCTCAAAGGCTTCAATGGCGTCGGGGTCGTTGTCCGGGCCCGGGTCACGCAGGCAGTGTGCGATGCGTCCTCGCAGTGCGAAGGCGGTCATGGTGCGGCCTCGAGGATGACGGATTCGGTCAGCGAGACTTCGTCGCAGTTGTCGGGGTCATCGCGGTCGATGACGAGAAAGGACTGGCCGACGCGGAAGCCAATCAGTGGCAGATGCCAGATGCCAGGCCGCATGTTGATGCCCTGGCTGCCGTCGCTCGTGAATGCACACAGTGCATCCGGGTCGGGCGTATCGCCGGACGGCGCGACGACGACCGTAAAGGCTTCGCCGGTCAGCGGTACAAACGCCTGGCTGCCGTGGGGGTGGCGCTCCATGAGTGTAATTTCGAACGGCAGCGTGCTCGCGTTGGCGCAGCGAATCATGTCGATTTTTACGCGCTCACCACAGTCGACCTCAGCCAGATTGACCCAGCGGTCGAAGCGCGCGTCGTTGATCTCAACGTGGCGCGCGTCGTCGGGCTCGATAACGTCACCGAACGGCGCAAAGGCTTCGCGCGTCAGCGGAGCAGCCTGGAGGCGCCGCTGGTTCACTCGGCGAGCTCCGCGAGACGCCCCAGGATGCGCAGCCGACTAACGCCGCCGTCGGGGTAGATGTTCATGCGAAGGTGTGTGACCGGGCCGATGTCGGCGACAGACTTTCTGAAGCGGTGCTCCGCATCGGGACCCAGTTTCTTTTCGGGCAGCAGCACGTTCCACTGGTCGCTGGCCGCCACAGCTTCGTCATCGCGCATGTCCGCGGGCAAACCTGCGGCCTGCAGCATGACGCGGTCGGGGTAGTTGCCCTTGAAGTGCGCCGTATCGATGAGCACCTCGTCGACGTGCGCGGCGTGCCCGAGCGCGAGGACTACCCAGTCGTGACCATCGTCACGCCGGCGTCGCGTCTCCCAGCCGTCGCCCATGTTGATGCCGCGACCAGGCGCGTTGAGGTTGTACATCGTGCCGAAGTGTTCGTCGTTGCAGGCCAGCGCCCGGCCGCCATGCTTGAGTGCGAGCACATCGACAGGCTCATCGCGGCTGAAGGTGGACCAGTCGGGCTGGATCACGCCGTAGACGCGCAGACGTGCGACCCCGCCATCCGGGTAGATGTTGAGCTTGATGTGCGTGAACTCCGTGTCGTCATTGACCGGCACGAAGTGCTGCAGGTTGGCCTTGAGCGCGAGCCGCGGCACGATGTCGACCCACTCAGTCGCGCTGCCGGGGATCAGCTCGGTGCTGACGCAGGCTTGAACGGTCGCGAAGGGTGGGAAGTTGCCGATGAAGTGGCGCGTGTCGATGTTGATACCGCGCACCACGCCAGGCATGCCGAGCTGCAGCACGCACCAGTCGTGGCCGGGATCGCGGCGGCGGCGGCTCTCCCAGCCGTCCATCCATTTACCGTTGTCGTCGTACTTGTCGTCTATCCAAACGGGCTCGGTGGGCAGGATCAGCCGTGACTTGTCGCCGAAGAACTCATCGGTCGCGAATACCACGTCGCTGCCGAGACGCGGTTGTGCGAGGTCGACGAGGTGCGCGAACGGGATGTCAGGCTGATCGATCGGGTTGCCCATCGTTTACGCCGCCATCGCCTGAAGTCGGAGCCGCGCAATCTTGTGCACCTCGGCCAGCGCCGTCGCAAACTCGACGGTCTTGGGGTTATTGAGGCGCGACTCGAATGCCGCCAGAATCTCGTGCCGGTTGGCACCGCGCACGGCCATGATGAAGGGCATCGCGAAGCGGCGTTTGTAGCGGTCGTTGAACTCCTGGAAGCGTGCGAATTCCTCGGCTGTGCACTGATCAATGCCCGCGCTCGCCTGCTCTTCTGTCGACTCGGCTGTTAACTCACCAGCCACAGCTGCCTTGCCCGCGAGGTCGGGGTGGGCACGCAGCAATGCGAGCTGGCGCTCCTGGCCCGCGGCATCGACGACAGCACCCATAGCCGTGGCCAGCCCGGCGGGCGTGTCGGATTCGGGCTTGAGCCCCGCCTCCCAGGCGGCCTCGGCGATCCAGGGCGAGTGTTCGTAAATACCGCCGTAATGCGAGACAAAATCATCACGCAAGAGCGCGGACGGCAAGGGTGATAGCGTGTGCGTCGTTTCGGTCATGGCGTTCGCGCCGGGTGTGTTTCGCGCCAGTGGTCAGCGATGTCGATGCGGCGCGTTAACCAGACCTGGTCGTGCCCGAGGACATAGTCGAGAAAACGCGCCAGTGCCGCCGCGCGACCGGGCCGACCCACGAGTCGGCAGTGCAGTCCCACGGACATCATGCGGGGCAACTCGGCGCCTTCGGCGTACAGCGTGTCGAAGCTGTCCTGGAGGTACGCGAAAAACTGGTCGCCGCTGTTGAACCCCTGCGGGGTCGCGAAACGCATGTCGTTGGCGTCGAGCGTGTAGGGCACCATGAGCTGCGGTGACGCGCCGCGGTAGTCCCAGTAAGGCAGGTCGTCGGCGTAGCTGTCGGCGGAATAGGCGAAGTCGCCGTACTCGGCAACCAGCGCGTGCGTGTTCGGGCTGCACCGGCCCAGGTACCAACCGCGTGGCCGTTCGCCCGTCACGCGTTCATGAATCTCAATAGCGGTGTGCAGGTGTTGGCGCTCGGTGTCGATGTCGAGATGCTGGTAGTCGATCCAGCGGTAGCCGTGGCTTGCGATTTCCCAGCCTGCCGACTGCATGGCCGTAACCGCTTCCGGATTGCGCTCGAGTGCCATGGCAACGCCGAACACCGTGACGGGAATGTCGCGCGACGTGAACATCCGGTGCAGGCGCCAGAAGCCGGCACGCGAGCCATACTCGTAAATGCTCTCCATGTTCACGTGGCGTTGGCCTTCGTAGGCACTCGCGCCGACGATCTCAGAGAGGAACGCCTCGGAGGCAGTGTCACCGTGCAGGATGTTGTTCTCGCCGCCCTCTTCGTAGTTGACGACAAACTGCACAGCCACGCGCGCTCCGCCGGGCCATTGAGCCTGCGGTGGTTCGGCACCGTAACCAACGAGATCGCGCGGGTAAGACATCTCCCCAAGTGTAGGACAAAACGGCGCGTTTGAGCGTGGGATAAGTCACCGTCATCGCAGGGCTTATGTCATTGCGAGCCCGCGTATCGGACCCGCCGGTCATTGCGAGCCCGCGTATCGGACCCGCCGGTCATTGCGAGCCCGCGCAGCGGGCGTGGCAACCTCCCAACGAAATCGTGTTGCAGAAGAGATCGCCACGGCGCTTCGCGCCTCGCGATGACGGTAAGGGCTACGCGGGCTCGCAATGACGGCTTTCGTCAACTCGCGATCGCTTCGGGCTCGGGGCAACCGTAGGTACGTCGAAACTGATCGCGGACGACATCGGCGATGCGATCGATGGCGTTGGTGTCGCGGTGGGCGGCCCGATAGCAGTTCACATATACATCGGGCAGCTCGGGCAGCGTGCCTTCAGGCACAGCTTCGTGGTCTTCCCGGGCCGGGCCACCGATACGCGCTAGGACTCCGAGGTCGGCACTCGTAATGGCTTCCTGCGTGAAGTCGTCGTCGGCGTCGCTGGCCTGGTACCAGGTGATGTCGGCCGCAGTGAGCGCGGCGGCGATGGCAGGCTTCTGGGCGCAGTTGTTACAGATGGCGAGCGGCAGCGGGCGCTTGAGATAGGCGGAACCGCCGACGGCGCCGTACCAGTTCTGTTGCAGCGTACACATGGTTTCTGCGCGCGGATCAGGGGTCTGTTCCGTGCCGAGGATCAGGTCCGCGCGACCTTCCTCAAGCTCACGGTGCAGCACATTGGTGATGCGCGTCAGCAAGGTCACGCGGATGCGCGGGTAGAGCGCCGTGCACTGGCGCAGGATGCCGGGCACCGCGGGGTTCACGAGGTCGGGCGGTACACCGAGCACCACCTCGCCTTCGAAGTCGTCGTTGGTGATCCGTGACCAGGCTTCGTCATTAATAGCGATCAGGCGGCGGGCGTAGTCGACGAGTTGCTCGCCGACCTTGGTCAAGACAACGCCGCGGCCCTCGCGCATGAGCAGCTTCTGGTCGAGCAGGGCTTCGAGCCGCTTGATCTGCATGCTCACGGCGGACTGCGTGAGGTTGACCTGGCTGGCGGCGCGCGTGACGCCGCGTGTGTCGGCGATCGCCACAAGGCTTCTAAGCGCCGCGATATCGAGGTTTCGAATCACATCACCACTCCTGATCGATCGGATGACAACAAGTCGTTGGAGTTCGACACGTCTGGTACCGATCATACATCAGCGTTATACGAGAAAACGTTGTTATTAATCAGTAATGGTGATGAATATGATCAGGATACGGAATCTTTGGGGCGGCTTGGTCCTTGGGGCCTGTGTCATGAGTGGCTGCGCCGTCGACAACACCGGTCGCGGGGCGGTCCCCTTCGAGCCCCCGCAGCAGACGGTCGTGACGTTGCCGCTGGCCTGCCCGGCCGGAACGATCAAAGTCTGCACCGACAGGCTGCCGCGTTCGAAATCCTGCGGCTGCACGAGCCAGCAGGTCTTCGAGGTCCCCGCACAGTTGCCAATCGGCGGGTTCTCTCGGTGAAGCGGTGCCGCGGGCGGGGCCAAAGCATGGTGTGCCCCGCCCGCGGTGTTGCGTCATCCGCTACAGCGGGCTCAAGGCGAACCAGGTGCCGTAGACGCCATTCACGTCCTCAGGGCTGGCATCGCCCACGAAGAAGTAGACGGGGTCGCCACGGTAGGTCCACTGCCGGCTGCCGTCGCTGCGTTCGATGATGTCCCACGCGCCCAGCGGCGTGTCATCCGCCTCGGCGTAGAGCGGCGGCCAGGTCACGGCGCAGCCGCCATTGCAGTCCGAATCGCCCGCGCCGTCACCTTCGGTGTCCGTGCGGTCTTCTTCGAAGCGGTACAGCGTGAAGCCCGTTCGGTCGCTGCGCGTGTCGGCGCGTTCACCGTTGGCGTCGACATCGGTCACGTTGCCACGTGCCTCGAAGATCAACCCCGCGTTCGCATCGGTTACGGTCTGCACGGGCGCGATCCGGGCCGTGTGCCAGACGCCGCCCACCTCGTCACCATTGACATCGCCCTGCGCAAGGTCGTTGGCAAAGAAGTAGAGCGGTTCGCCGCGCAGTGCCCACTGGGCGTTGCCGTCATCGCGAGTGATCAACGAGAAGGGCGCCCGCGGTGTGGCTGCAGCGTCGGCAAACAGCGGCGGCCAGGTTTCGGCGCACCCGCCGTTGCAGTCCGAGTCGCCTGATCCGTCTCCGTCGCCATCGGTGACGTCGATGTCGAATACGTAAAGCGAAAAGCCGGCCAGCTCGTTGCGGGTCGGTGCGGGACCCCCGGTCGGATCGAGTGCGGCCGTATCCGTGCCTGCGACCACGATCGAGCCGATCGCGCTGCCGCCACCGGCAATGGGCGCCGGGCGGGCAACGAACCAGACGTTACCTGCGCCTTCGCCAAGCGTGTCACCGGGGACCTGATCTGGGGCGTAGAAATACAGGGGCAGACCATTGAGCGCCCATTGGCGCGAGCCATCATCGCGGTCGATGATCGTAAACGGCCCGCCCGGCGTGGCGCCCGCGTCGGCGAACAGCGGCGGCCATGTCTCAGCGCAACCGCCGTTGCAGTCGGAGTCGCCCGCGCCGTCGCCATTGGCGTCGTTGCGATCGTTCTCGAACGTGTAGAGCGTGAAGCCTTCACGATCGATACGGGTGTCGGCCAGGCCGCCACTGCCATCGACTGTGCGTACGCTGCCCAGACCGACGAATACGGTGCCATTGGCGGCGCCACTCACCTCAGCGGTCTGCCACGGATCGGGGCGTGCCACAAACCAGGAGCCGCCCGAGCCATCACCGTTCACCTCGGCGGGGTTGGCGTCGCCTGAGAACGTGTACAGCGGCAGGCCCTTGAAGGCCCACTGCAGTGCCAGGCCGTCATCGCGGGTGATGATGCTGAAGCTGCCTTCGGCAATGGCGTTGCTGTCGGCCAGCAGGGGCGGCCAGGTCTCAGCGCAGTTGCCGTTGCAGTCGGAATCGCCGAGGCCGTCGCCGTCCGCATCGTTGCGGTCGTTTTCGAAGGTGTAGAGCGTCAGGCCGTCGACGGATTTGCTGAATACGGGGCCTGTGCCCGTATCGGTCAATGCGCCGGGTGTGGTGAGCTGCGGTGCGTTCTCGACGGCCGGCGGGTCGCCGGCGACGGGGTCGTCGCTATAGGGCGCATCGTCGTCCGAGCTGCTGCAACCGGCCACGGCCAGCGCCGCGCAGGCAGCGACGGTCGCGAACCGGGGGGTCTTGTTGCGTCTGTTCATCATGGATCCTTTCGCTGTAGGGTGGTCGGACGGCCGGGGACAAGCCGTCTGTTCGGGCCGTGAATGCCCGCGCGGGCCGCGAAAGTTCATGCGAAAAAATTATTTCGCAGGACGTGAACCCTTTTGCGCTCAGGGCGTATTCACGTCTGAACCGAGCGCGGGAACACCCCATGGCAACGTTGACGATGGAAGGGCCGATGACAGGCGGTGCAGTGAAAGCGGCCAAAGGCGATGGCGCTGATCGCGAGCTGGTGCGCGCGATCGCAGAGCATGCCGACGTCGATGCCTTTGAGCGGCTCTACCACGGCTACCGGCACCGGCTGGGCCCATTCATGTACCGCTTCGTGCGCGATACGTTTGCGCACGAGGAGGCATTCAATGACGTCATGATGACGGTCTGGCGCAAAGCGGCGACCTACAATGGGGCGAGCAAGGTGTCGACCTGGATCTTCTCGATCGCGTATCGGCACTGCCTCAAAGCACTGCAGCGCCGCCAGCACGAACCGCTGGGCGACAGCGAGGACACGCTTGCGGCACCCGATGAGCGCGGCGTGTTCGAGCAGCGCGAGCTCATTGAGCGCGCGTTGTCCGGCCTGAGTGCAGAGCACCGGCTCGTCGTGGAGCTGGCTTACTTCGGTGGCCACAATTACAGGGAGATCAGCGAGATCGCGGATTGCCCCGAGAACACCGTCAAGACGCGCATTTTTCACGCGCGCCGCAAACTCAAAGCGCTGATGCAGGCGCTGGGCGAAACCGCCGCAGAGGAACGTACACCATGAGTGACAACCCGACCCCCCTGGCAACACGCGCCGCTATCGATGCAGAACTCGACGTGGCGGACTATGTGGCGGGCCGTATGGACCCGGCGTCGCAAGCCAATTTCGAACAGCGTCTGGCGCAGGAACCGGAGTTGGCGGCCGCTGTGGCTGAGGAGCGCGACTTCCACGCTGCGCTGACGCCCGGCGCCAGGACAGGTGTACCCGCAGCCGCGGCATTCGATCGGCTGCGCGACTCGCTTGAGCCCCCGGCATCCCGTCGCCCGGCACCGTTCCTGGCGGCCGCTGCCGTGGCGATGCTCGCGGTGTCGATTATCGTCCTGCGCCCGACGGAACCGGCGCCCGTATTCGAAGGTTTGTCTGACCCGAGCACGCAGATCACACAAGCGGGTGACTACCGCATCGTATTTGCACCGGACACGGACGACGCGGCTCGTTCAATCATTGCTGAGACCCTGGGTTTCGAGCTTGTATCGGGACCGGGACCGGGCGGTGCCTTTGTGGTGCGACCCGCCAATGGCTTTCAGCCGACGGCGCTAAGTGCCTGGCGTGCGCATCCCGGCATCGTGCTCGCTGAGCCGATTGCATCGAGTCCCCGATGATGCTGCGTTGTCTTGTACTCGTATTGAGCCTGGCGCTTGCAGCGGCCGCCGCTGGTGCCGATCCCGCCAAGCCTGACGACGGCGTGGCGGCGAATCGCTGGGTGGTGGTGCTGGAGGACCCGCGCCCGCCGCGGCGCCGCGGCTGGGCGGGCGGTGTCGGTTACGGCGGGCGCTACGCCTATGAGGTCGATCCGGCGTTACAGCGTCTGGCCAAGGCCATCGTCGACACCCACGATGTTGCCGTGTCGGACCAGTGGCCGGTGCGCGCACTCGGCGTGCATTGCCTCGTGGTCGACATCACGGGTGAGGTCGAGGCCGTGCTCAAGGCGCTGCGTGCCGACCGCCGTGTGCGCTGGGTGCAACCGCTCAATGACTTTGAAGGTCTCGAAGACGACGCGTCCGGGGACCCGTATCGCAAACTGCAGCCCGCACTCGATGCACTCAATCTCGAACCGCTGGCGCGCGCCTACACGGGTCGCGGCGTGACGATTGCGGTCGTCGATTCGGGTGTTGAGGCGGATCATCCGGATCTCGAGCACGCCATCGCCGAGCGCGCAGACTTCGTCGGGCGCGGCAATGCAGCCGAGCGCCACGGCACCGGTATTGCGGGAGTCATCATCGCGGCACGCAACAACGACGTGGGCATCACCGGCGTGGCCCCCGATGCGCAGCTGTTTGCGTTGCGCGCCTGCTGGGATGCGGAGGGCGGCGGCACCCGCTGCAACAGCCTGACGCTGTCACGAGCGTTGGACCGGGTCGTGTCACTCGCGCCTCACCTCGTCAATCTGAGCCTTACCGGACCCTCTGATCCCCTGCTTGACGCGCTGGTGGCGCGTATCGTCGAGGCTGGCTCGATCGTCGTCGTCGCCGAGTCATCGGCGCGCGGTGCGCGATTTCCGACGCACCGCCCCGGCATTGTCTGGGTGCGCGCCAGGGCGAACGGGCAGTCGAGCGAAGCGCTGGTGGCCCCGGGCGTGGATGTGCTCACGGCGCAGCCCGGCCACGCTTACGATTTCATGAGCGGCGCGTCCATCGCTGCCGCGCACGTCACGGCAGTGCTGGCACTACTGCACGAAGCCCTGCCGCGGCAACGCGACGCTGAGCTCGTGGCGCGTCTGCATCGCAACACGCAGCCCGTTGCTGGCGTTGCGAGTGTCGACGCCTGCCGCGCCGTGCTGGGTGTGGGTGACGGGCGCTGCAACTCAGCGCAGCAAATAGCTGACCCGTAGCGCCAGTGCAGAACCATCGGCGCCCGGCGCCGGGATCAGGTCCGCCGCCGTTGCATTGAATGACAGCTCGGTGGAGATTCGGCCGCGCGCCACACCAACGCCGAGCGTGCCCCAGCTGATGCTGCGGTCATCGGCATCGGGGAGCCAGCCGCCGCCCGCCACGATGCGCGTGAACACGCCACCGCCCAGTTCCCGCTGCCAGGTGACTTCTGACAGGACAACCTCGCTGCCGCGACCGTAGTAGTCATCCGATACGGCCGCTGTCAGGGTGAACTGTTCACTGAAGTGGTAGTCGACGCGCAGTTCGTCGTAGCGCCAGTCGGCGACATCGCCGAATACATGACGCGAGAGTGAAAACTCGATGGCCCGCCCGCCCGCGAGCGGCTTGAACCAACCCGCATGAAGACCCGCGTAGCGCAGCAGGTGTCGCCCATTGGGGGTGCCCTGCCCGTAATGCGTCGACAGGCCCGCGAACAGGCCCGACGCGGCGTCTACGGTCACGGTGGCGCCGATGGCACCGCGGCCATCGGTGAGGCTCGCGCCGCGGTGAACGACATCGCTGAAGCCATGCAGCTGCACGCTCGTCTCAGCGGCGCCACACGACGCAGCGACGCCGGTCAGGAGCATCGATAGCGCGAGACGCGGTGCGTAAGACATGAACCACCAGCAGGTCGGGCACCTGAGTATACGAACGCGCTTCAGGGCCAACAACGCGGCGTGAACCTTTTGCCGTGATCCGCGTATTCACCGCATGTCGCGACGGCTGTCGCGGCGCCTCAATCACACAGGAGATGAGACATGCAGACAATGATCCGTACGCTGGTCGCCGCCCTCGCTTTGCTGGGCGCTACCCAGGCACTCGCCGACGACCGCGGCGCATTCAGCTCGAAGACGCCGCTGACTGCAGAAGAAGAAGTGCAGAGCGCACCCGTGATCTCGGACGGGCTCAGCAATGCCGTTATCACGTTCGGCCCGCGTTACCGCAAGGCCGAAGTGCGCGTCACATTCAATAACCTCGAAGGCGAGGTGACCCGCCTGCACCTGCACTGCGCACCCGCGGGCGAGAATGGACCGATTGCGATTGGCCTCATTGATCTCGTTGCGGTCGCACAGGACAACAGCGAGACGGTGACGCTGGACGCCAACACGATTATCGGTACCGTGCGTAATCGCCAGTTCCCCGATGCGGCTGCGAACGCCTGTGGCATCGGCAACCTGCGCGATCTCGCTCGCGCTATCGACATCGGATTCATCTATTGGAACCTGCACACGACGGCCTTCCCGGCCGGTGAACTGCGTGGCCAGGTCGCTCCGCTGGAGCGGGTCCGGGTACGCCGCGACGACTGATCGCGCCTCAGGCGCCGTTGGCCACCGCCGCGACGCGGCGGTGGCCGCGGCTTGTTGCGAGGTAGAGCAGCGGCCCGAACGACCCCGCGCAGAGTGTGAGCGCAAGCCAGGGCCAGGGATTGCGGCCGTTGGTGCGTGCGTCCTGAAACAGCCAGCTCAGCACGAGTACGAGCGCGGTCACGAGGTCGAGACCAATCTGCCAGGCGCCCGGGCCGGCGACCAACTGTTCAAAAATGCCGATAAGGCCGACTTCAATCAGTGCGTGGCCTGTGACGAGGGTCATGGGTACGAGAAGGATGAGTGCGAGACTGCGACGGTTCATGGTGAGCTCCTGTTGGGGTGTGGCTGCAGTCTTGCGCCGACGGCGTCAGCGCCGCAATAACCTCCGAGGTCATTGAAACGCCTACGCGCTCGGCGTCAAATGGGCACCAGGAGGGCTGTCATGAACCAAGTCGCCACCGATTTTCGCGCCGTCTGCCGCCGCTGGCGCGAACACCGCAAACTCTCCCAGCTTGAGCTCGCGCTCGCCGCCAACGTCTCGCAACGCCACCTGAGCTGGCTCGAGACGGGACGCAGCAAACCGAGCCGCGACATGGTCGTACGGCTCGCCGAAGCCATGTCGGTACCCCTGCGCGAACGCAACGTCATGTTGCGCGCCGCGGGTTTTACGCCCGCCTACCGCGAGACCGCGCTCGATGACCCCGCGATGGCACCCGTGCTCGATGCACTGAACCAGGTGCTCGACTACCATGACCCATTGCCTGCTGTCGTCGTCGATCGCGCGTGGAACGTGGTGCGTCGAAACACGGCGGCCGGCCTCCTGCTGAGCCTGGGCGGAGACCCCGGCGCCATGCTTGAGGCGATTGGCGGCGACGACCAGTTCAACCTCGCGTTGCTCACGTTGCACCCCGAGGGGTTGCGCCCCTTCATCGCCAACTGGGAGCAGGCGGCGCCCGCATTCGTGCGCCGGCTGCAGCACGAGGCGCTGGCTTCGGGCGACCCGGCTTTGCAGGCACGCTTCGCCGAGTACATCGCGTTGGCAGATCTGCCCGATACGGGCGAGACGGTTACCGAGGCGCTGCTGCCGGTGCTGCCGCTCGAGGTGCGCGTCGGCCCGATGTCGCTGAGCCTGTTCTCAGTGATCTCGACGTTCGGTACGCCGCAGGATGTCACCACCGACGAGTTGCGTATCGAGACCTTTTACCCGACCGACGCGGCCACGCGTGCCTTCTTTGAACAAGCTGCTACGCTTGGCGCCCCCGCAAACGGATGAGGCGAGCATGCCTGCAATGGACGGTGACGCGTTCTTCACGCGCGACAGCAACTGGTACATCGGTCATGACGCCGCGCGCGGCCCCTGGGACCCCAATGGATGTCATGCGGGTCCCGTAACGGGCGCGCTGGCCGGCGAGGCCGAGCGTCTGTTCGCGGATCGCCAGCTCACGCGTCTCACGGTCACCTACCTGCGGCCCGCGCCAATGGATGGGTTTCGCATCGAGTCCGAGTCGCTCGGTGGCGGCCGCGCTGCGGCTTCGGGGCGGCTTGCCTTGTGGGATCGTCGCGGGCGCTTGTGTGCTCGCGCCGATAGCCTGCATCTGGCGCGAACAATCCTGAAGCCGCTGCCGACCGCGCAGCGACCGGCGCCGAATTTCTCCGAATCCGAAGCGGCCACATTCCCCTTGCGATCGGCCTGGCACGGCAAGGACTTCTTTGGCTCGCGCGCCGAGGTTCGCCTGTCGAAGACGCAGCCCGAAGGCCCGGGCCCCAAGGTGCTCTGGATGAAGTGCCGGTCCATCGTCGACGGCGAGGCACTGACGCCGTTTCAGCGCATTTGCCCGCTCGCCGACTGCGCCAACGGCTTTGCAAGAAATTCCGACGACGGCACGCGCACCTTTATCAATCCCGACATCACGGTGCTCATGCACCGGCCGGCTATGGGTAACTGGATCGCGTCGGACGGGATCTCGTTCTGGGAGCCCTCGGGCATCGGCGCGACGCACGCCACGCTGTTCGATACCCGCGGGGTAGTCGCGACCGCGTTGCAGTCACTCGTGATTCGCGACCGCTGAGTCAGACCTCGCGCACGCCGACAAGCACCAGGCCGCCAACCATCGTGAGTGCTGCGGCGAGCGAGAGCGCCACGAGATAGCCACTCGCGAGTGGCGCGATGCCTGCGGCCAGTGCGACGCCCAGCAACTGCGCGATGCGACTGGCCGTGTTGTTGAGGCCAGAGGCCAGGCCTGCGTCTCGTTCGTCAACGGCGGCCATAACGCCGGCGGTGAGTGGCGCGACGAGCATCGCAAAGCCGACACCTGCGGCGAGCATCGGCACGAGTGTCGCAGCAATGAGCGATGCGTCGCGAAACAGACCCATGCCCAGAAAGCTCACGCCGGCAAGCATCGGCCCCGCGACAAGCAACGGTCGCGCACCCAGCTCATCGATCAATGCGCCGCTCAGGCGTGAGAGAAAACCCAGCGCGAGCGTGAAGGGCAGGAACACGAGCCCCGCCTGCGCGGCTGTAAGCCCGCGCGTGTCGATGAGATCGAACGGGATCAGGAAGAACACCACGGACAGTCCCGCATAGATGAGCACCGTGGCGAGATTGAGCGCCGTGAAGTTCGGCCGTCTGAACAAGCTCGGCGGCATCATGGGCGTCTTGGCACGTCGCTCCCAGAACACGAAGGCGGCACCAAGTGCTACCGCCGAAACGCACATCACGATGGCGAGCGTCCGACCGTCGCCTGCCACAGCACCGGTTTCGCTGGGGGCGAGATCGGCCAGCGCGTAGGCCGCCGCAGCCATGGCCGCGGCCAGCAACACGGAACCCAGCCAGTCGAAGTGGCCCTGCTGACGCGGGCCGTCACTGCCAAACCGGACCAGGATGACGATGGCCAGGAGTGCCAGCGGTGGGTTTATCCAGAACACGGCGGCCCACCCCAACGTATCGGTCAGCCAGCCGCCGAGCGCGGGTCCTGCGGCCGTGGTTAGTGCCGACGCGGCGGCCCAGGTGCCGATGGCGCGATTGCGTTCGTCTTTGGGAAAGACCTCACCAATGAGCGCGAGACTGGCCGGCGTTACGATCGCTGCCGCGATGCCCTGGAAGACGCGCGCTGCGATGAGCCACGCGAGCGATGGCGCCAAAGCGCAGGCAGCCGAGGTCACGCCGAACAAAACGCAGCCCGTAATCAGCATGCGGCGGCGTCCGCGTGCATCGGCCAGTGCGCCACCGGCCAGCGTCATGCTGGCCAACGCGAGCACGTAGCCGTTGATGACCCAATGCAGTCCGTTAAGCGGTACTTCGAAATCTCGGGCGAGCGCGGGCAGGGCGACGGTCAGTGCGGACCCGTCGATGAGTGCGAGTGCGGAGGCCAGCACGCAGGCGATCAGTGTCCACCGTTTGGTCGCCGCGTCGGGTTCGGTTTCAAGTTCACGGGGACATGGCTGCGCGACGATGACGCCGCGGTCACAAGGCTGGGGATAGGGTTGCGCCATGGCGGGTCCTGCCGACAACCGGGGTAAGCAGTGTAAGCTAGTTCCATGTCCGACCTGACCCGGCGCGAGTTCCTGGGCGGCTGTGTCGCCACGGCCGGGGCCCTCATGGCCCCAGCGGTCGCGGCTGCACCAGCACCCGTGGTGATCGTCGGTGCCGGGCTCGCAGGCCTTGCGGCCGCGCACGCACTGGGCCAGGCCCAAATCCCGTTTGTCGTTCTCGAGCAATCCGGTCACGCGGGCGGCCGCGTGCGGACCGTGCGCGATCACTTTGCCGATGGCGCGTGGGTCGATGTCGGCGCACAGGCGGGCGGCAGTGGTTATGTCAACTGGATTGCGCTGTGCGAGGCCTATGGCGTTGCGATGAGCCCGGGCTCGCCGCGCCCGAGCGCGCCGCCCGACACGTTGCTCATCGTCGACGGCCAGCGCTACAGCAAAGCGATGCTGGCGGCGGGCGAGTTGCAGTGGCCGTTTGAACTCAAGGCTGACGAGTACGCGGCGGCACCTGCGCGATTGCTGGGCCAGTACCTCATGCCGGTCGCACGCGAGATTGGCACACCCGCCAACGTGCTCGATGGCAACTGGTCACGCTACGACGGCATCACGCTCGGTGACTTCCTGCGCGAACGCGGCGCCAGCCCGGGTGCGCTCGCCCTCATCGAGCGACCGCTCAATTACAACGGGCTCGATAGTGTCAGCGCATTGAGCGCGCTGCGCGACGCCACACGTCTGTTGGAGCGTCAGGAACGCGTCAGCATCGCGGGTGGCAACGACACTCTCACGTCGGCGATCGCTCAGAAGCACTCAGCCCAGGTCGCCTACGGTGTCGAGGTCGAAGCGCTGGTGCAGCGCGACGATGGTGTCGATGTTCAGGTGCGCCAGCACGGTGCGCCGCGCCGCGTGCAGGCTTCGCGCGTGATCGTCACGTTGCCCATGCCCGCATTGGCGCGTATCGATGTCGCGTTGCCCGCAGCACGCCGTGAGATCGTGAAACACCTGCCTTACACGCAGATCGCGAAGACGCACGTACAAACGCGTACGCGCTTCTGGGACCAGCCGCGCGACGTCGCGGCCGTGTACAGCAACGGACCGTTCGAACGGGTGTTCGACATGTCTGACTCCATGCAGAGCGAGCGCGGTCTGCTGCTCAACTGGATCAATGGCAACGGGCTACGTGCGTTCGATGGCCTCGATGATGCGGCGCATGCCGAGCGCGTCGTGGATTGGCTCGCGAGCGCCTGGCCCGAGCACGCCGAATCGTTCGAGACCACGCTCGTGACGCACTGGGGTCGCAGCTACGCAGGCGGTGCCTACGCGCATTACGCGCCAGGGCAGTTGCAGCGCTGGGCGCCCGTTATCGGGCAACCTGTCGACCTGCTGCATTTCGCGGGCGAACACACGCAGCTCGTCGAGCCGGGTATGGAAGGCGCCGTCACCTCGGGCCTGCGCGCTGCGCGCGAGGTTATCGAGAAGCTTCGGGCCTGAAACGACGAAGCGCCGGCGGATGCCAGCGCTTCAGGAATGTGGTGGGCCGTGTAGGACTCGAACCTACAACCAATTGATTAAGAGTCAACTGCTCTACCAATTGAGCTAACGGCCCATGTGGGCCGTGAAATATGCGCCCTGATCCCGCTTTTCTCAAGTCTTCACAGCATTTTCAGCAATCGTGACACGGGTCAGCGTCAGCGGGAATGCCGGCATGGCAGCCTCAGCAACAGGTTGTGAACGGGGCATGCCATGGGTCTCGAAGTCCTGCTGGTGGCAGTCATCATCGTGGGCGGTTTTGCGGCGTTCAGGCGCAGCGATGCCGCGGGTCGCAGCGCGCGACGCACGCTGGGTATGGGGCGCATCTGCACGGTGGGTGGCTGCGCGGGTGCGTTGGGTGCGCTCGATGCCGCGACCTCGGGGCAACGTAATCTGGTGTCGGGCTTCAATCCCTACCTGTTCAGCTTCGTCTTCTTCATCGGCGTCGGTCTGCTTATTGCCGGTGCGGTCCGCGCGTTGTCGCGCCAGCCCGAATCGCAGCCGCCGGAAGACATCAGCTGACGTGCTAAGGTCGCGGCTTCCATGAAGCTCCGCGACTGCCACAACGTCGATCAGTTTCGCCGGCTGGCGAAACGCCGCCTGCCCGGACCGATCTTTCATTACATCGACGGTGCCGCCGACGATGAGGTGACCTACCGGCGTAATACCGAAGCCTACGAGGCCTGCGACCTCGTACCGGACGTGCTGGCCGGTGTCGAGCACGTCGACATGACCGTCGAGGTGATGGGCCAGAAGCTCGCGATGCCGTTGTTCCTGTCACCGACGGCACTACAGCGGCTGTTTCACTGGCGCGGCGAGTTCGCCGTGGGCGCCGCTGCTGAGCAGTTCGGTACACTGTTCGGCATCTCGTCACTGGCCACGGCCAGCATCGAAGACATCGCGGCGGCCATCACGACGCCCAAGCTGTTCCAGCTCTACTTCCACAAGGACCGTGAGCTGACCTTCGACATGGTGGCGCGGTGCAAAGCGGCGGGTTTCGATGTACTCGCATTGACCGTCGACACCATCGTCGGTGGCAACCGCGAGCGCGATCTCGTCACAGGCTTTACCTCGCCACCCCGGCTCACGGCCTCAAGCCTTGCGAGTTTTGCACGCCACCCGCGCTGGACCTGGAACTACCTGTTCCGAGAGTCGTTCGAGCTCTCGCAGCTCAAGCACTACATCGGCGAGGGCAGCAATCTGAGCATCTCGGTGGCCGACTACTTTTCGAAGATGCTCGATCAGTCTATGAGCTGGGAAGACGCGGCCGAGGTGCGCGAGCGCTGGGGCGGGCCGTTCTGTCTCAAGGGTGTGATGTCGGTCGAGGATGCACGCCGCGCCGTCGACATGGGTGCCGACGCGATCATGATTTCGAACCACGGCGGCCGTCAGCTCGACGGCTCGCGTGCGCCCTTCGATCAGCTCAAGGAGATTCTCGATGCCGTGGGCGGCGAGATTGAGGTGATCTGCGACGGCGGTATTCGCCGAGGCACGCATGTGCTGAAGGCCATGGCCTTGGGTGCGACGGCTTGTTCAGGCGGGCGCTGGTATCTTTACGCGCTGGCTGCGGCAGGCCAGGCGGGCGTCGAGCAATCCCTGGCCAACATGAAAAGCGAAATCGAGCGCGACATGAAACTCATGGGCGTGCGCAGCCTGGCTGAATTGACGCCGGACAAGCTGCGCTGGCGCTAAGACGGACCCGTCATCGCAAGGCCTAACCCGTCATCGCGACGCCTAACCCGTCATCGCGAGGCGCGCAGCGCCGTGGCGATCTCGTGACGACATCGTAAGGCTTGGGAGATTGCCGCGGCCACTTCGTGACCTTGCAATGACAGAAAGGGTCAGTGCCCTTCTGGCCGCCCGGCATCAATCCGCACATGATCAGGCTGCGCGGCAACGCGTTCTAGCCACGCACTGATCGCCGGGTAGCGCGAGAGATCAAACCCGCCTTCTTCTGCGACATGCGTGTAGGCATAGAGTGCGATATCGGCAATCGAGTAACGGTCACCCACAAAGTAGGCGTTCTCCGCGAGGTGGTTTTCCATGACAGCGAGCGCTGCGTGACCGCGTTCGGTTTTGGCGTCAATCTCATCGCGGTGATCATCGAGCTGCCCCGCAAAATGCCAAAACCGGAGCACGGCGATGTAAGGCTCGTGGCTGTACTGCTCGAACCCGAGCCACTCGAGCGCCTTGGCGCGGTGCCAGTCGTCGTTGGGAAGCAGTGGCGTGTCCGTTGCCAGGTGCCAGATGATGGCATTCGACTCGGCCAGCGTGCGCCCGTTGGGCCACTCGAGCAGGGGCACGCGGCCGTTGGGGTTCTTCTCGAGGTAGTCCGCCGTGCGCGACTCGCCCTTAAGGATGTCGACGGCGACGCGCTCGTAGTCGATGCCGAGCTGCGCGAGCACGAGCCGCACTTTGTAGCAGTTGCCTGACTCCCAGAAATCGTAAAGCCGCAGCACGTCAGAACTGCCAGCGGACGCCGATCGTTGTGATGCTGCCTTCTTCCTGGCGCTCGCCGTCCAGTATTCGGTGCTCGAGGCGCAGCGCGAGGCTTTCATTGAAGTTGAAGTCCCCGGCGATCCCGTAGTCGATGGCATTGTCGAACAAAAAAGTGCCAAAACCCGGATCGACATCGGCGTCGTACGCCGTCTCACCAAAACGAAGGCTCAGCGTCACGCGGTCGGAAACGGGCAGATAGCCGCGAAGGAAATAGCCCGTGCCTTCGACTTCGATCGTCGTGTCTGTACCGTTGAAGAAGTCGGTGTCTTCACCAAAGGAAGTTCGGTTCAGGCCGAGCCCGAAATACACTGAGAATCGGTACTCGACTTCGAGACTCCAGCCCGTGTCGCTGCCGTCAAAGACATCACCGGGGCCGTCTTCGTCCTCGATGGTCGTTGGGCCGACGCCGTACAGCAATGCAAAACCGCGTGTGTCATTTTGCTGCGCATGGCAGGCGCCCGAACACAGCATTCCGAGGGCAAGAAACGAGGCGGTCTTTCTCATGTCGTGTTCTCCTTTACTGGCGCCAGTCGGCGGGTGCGCCATCAGCGAACCAATCTCCAATGGCTTCACGTTCGGCATCTCGCATGTGCGTGAGGTTCCCCACAGGCATGATCTGAGCCTCGACGCTTTGCTCATAAATATCGCGCGCCTGGCGCACGATGTCATCGGCATCGTTGAACACAACACCACCAGGCGGTGACACCCAGCCCGGCTGCGTAGGCACGTCGGCGTGGCAGCTCGCGCAGCGCACGGTGACGATCTTTACGATGTCGTCGAAGTTTGCCGTGGCACCGGGCGCCAGGGCCTCGAAGGTCGCGGTGTCGACCACAGGCGTCTCCGCGGCTGCGCGTGGACGCGGCGCGATCGCGATTGCAACGGCCGCGAGCACGAGTACGCCGGCGATGGCGGGCACGGGCGATGCGTTGCCCTTGTGGCGCGCCACGAAGTAGACGCGAATGAGCGCGCCCGCGAGCACAAACGCCATGAGGATGAGCCAGTTCCAGGCGTGGCCGAAGGTCATGGCGTAATGATTGGAGATCATCACGAACAGGACGGGTAGCGTCAGGTAGGTGTTGTGCACGGAGCGCTGCTTGCCGCGCAGGCCGTCTTCGGGGTTGACCGGATCGCCGCGCTGGGTCGCAGCGACCATGCGCTTTTGTCCGGGGATGATCACAAAGAAGACATTGGCAACCATGATCGTGCCGATCAGTGCGCCGAAGTGGATGTAGGCGCCGCGGCCGCTGAACAGCTGGCACAGCGCCCAGGCGGCGGCGCCCAGCAACACGTAGAGCAGCGCCGAGAGCGCGCCTGCATTGTGACCCAGCGGCGAGCGGCAGAGCAGGTCGTAGACGAGCCAGCCGCCCACAAGAAAACCGGCGCCAATGGCGACGGCAACGCCGGGCGCCAGATCCCGCACGGACGCGTCGACCAGATACACATCGGCGCCGAGCCAGTAGATGAGCCCCAGCAGGAACATCCCCGACAGCCAGGTCGTGTACGCCTCCCACTTGAACCAGTGTAGCGTCTCGGGCAACTGCGCCGGGGCAACGGCGTACTTCTGTGCGTGGTAGAAGCCGCCGCCGTGCACGGACCAGAGTTCGCCGCCGACGCCCTTATCACCGTCGCTCTTGATCTTGGGCGGTTCGAGATGGTTGTCGAGCCACACGAAATAGAACGACGAGCCGATCCAGGCGATGCCGACGATGAAGTGCAGCCAGCGGCCCAGCAGGCTGAGCCATTCGAGCAGGTAGGGCAGCATCAGGTGGTGCCGTGTCCCTGCGGCGCGTGCAGCGTGGTTACATTACCCGAGGCGTGGCTGGCCTCGGCTGTCATCGCGGCCTGCGCGAACGTCACCAGTTGCGCGGCAACCGCAACGGCAATCTCACCGGGGTGTTTACCCGTGATGGCGTCGATACCGATGGGGCAGGTCAGGCTTTCCAGCGTCTCGTCGTCATAACCTGCCGCGCGCAGGCGCTTTTCAAAACGGCGTCGTTTCGACGCCGAGCCGATGAGGCCTGTGAAGCGGCGATCGGGGCGCCCGAGGATTTCGCGACAAAGATCGAGGTCGAGTCCGTGGTCGTGCGTCATGACGAGGTAGCAGCTGTGCGGCGGGCAGTGTGCCACGAATTCTGCGGGATTCGCGATGAACGCAGGCGTAACGGCTTCGGGCCAGTCGCCCTGCAGCTGTTCGGGCCGCGAGTCGACGACGAACACGGCGGCGTTGAGTGTGCTGAGTACCGTGGCGCAGGCGCGACCCACGTGTCCGGCACCGAAGATCACCACCGTCAGCGGCGGTGGGCCGATGGGCTCAACGAGCAAGGTTTCACCACGCAGGCGCACGACGGCAGCTTCGCCGGGCGTCGCGACGGCGGCGCGCAACGCGCGCAGCACGGCGGGCTCGGTCAGCGTCGCGTCGGTATCGGGTGTCATCGGTGACAGAGCGTGGATGCGCGCGGCCGTGATGACTTGCTTCTCGTCATTGCGAGCCCGCGCAGTAGCCCCACCGTCATTAGGAGCCCGCGTCCCAACCCCGCCGTCATTGCGAGCCCGCGTAGAAGCCCCACCGTCATTGCGAGCCCGCGTAGAAGCCCCACCGTCATTGCGAGCCCGCGTAGCGGGCGTGGCAATCTCCTGAGTCTGTCGCACGGTTTGGGAGATCGCCGCGTCGCTGCGCGACTCGCGATGACGGTTGGTACTGCTTCGCGACTCGCGATGACTCAAATGGGTCACCAGCGCCGCACGGGCCCCTGCA